>Ga0065711_1000319_pt1 | contig 114284 bp, 54 predicted proteins | sample Hoacrofraction12_FD_59098 | JGI IMG/M metagenome (GOLD analysis project Ga0065711, IMG submission 59098) | Hoatzin crop microbial communities from Cojedes, Venezuela - Epithelial fraction 12 v2 (version 2) | ecosystem: Host-associated > Birds > Digestive system > Esophagus > Crop | place... | reverse complement strand
CACTGCTGTCTCTACTAAAAAGATTGTCCCCATCTTTCCTATAGGCTCCCTTTAAGTACTGAAAGGCTGCAATCAGGTCTCCCCACAGCCTTCTCTTCTCCAGGCTGAACAAGCCCAGCTCTCTCAGCCTATCCTCATAGGAGAGGTGCTCCAGCCCTCGGATCAATTTTGTAGCCCTCCTTTGGACCTGCTCCAACAGTTCCATGTCCTTCTTGTGCTGAGGGCTCCAGAGCTGAACGTAGTACTCCAGGTGAGGTGTCACCAGAGCAGAGTAGAGGGGCGGAATCACCTCTCTCAACCTGCTGGCCACGCTTCTCTTGATGCAGCCCAGGACATGATTGGCCCTCTGAGCTGCCAGTGCACATTGCCGGCTCATGTCCAGCCTTTCGTTTGGATCCTGATTTATTTACTTTTTTTTTTCATTGGATGAAATTAATTCTTCATCTGAGGATCCATCAGTGACAAGTGGCTTCTATGGATACATGGGATGCTTTGACTGCCTAGCCAAATATTCTCTGTTTTGTGTTTGTGCACTTAATTATATTCTCTAACTTCGTACTTCATAGTTTAGCTTTCCTTAATGTAAAATGAATATAGAACATAGGAATTAGTATCTGCCTATTTGCTCTGGTCTAAATAAAAGGAACTGTAGAACAAACAGGTCTGACTATTAAGATCATCTTTTTGTAATAGTATTTTTATTAAAAAACAGAATTATGCACCTGCAGGGAGGAACTTTGTTAACAGTGTCTTGTAAGGGTCACAAATTTCTCAGGTTTTTTTCATGCTTTGAGATAAAATGGGGAACAATTAAGTAGGTTAAGACTCATCACCCTGAAAACAGATGAATTAGGAGGTATAAGAAGACTTTTTTTTTACTTCTTTTTAATGCAGTTGTTGATAGACTTTGAAAGTTCATGTCAAAGCATGTTGTGGGCAATTTGTGTGTGTAATAGTTTACATATATTCAAGGGCAAGTGGATAAGTATGTGGAAAAGATTATGTACGTGGTTAGTAAGTGGATAAACCAAGGCCAGTAAATGGATAAACCAGATCCATCTCAGGAAATACCCTGAGATCAGAATAGCTGGCGGGCAGTAATGTACTCAGAAGTATCATATGTAATTGTTCCCTGAACATCTGCTTCTGATCAGTGCAGGAGATGACACACTAGAAGAAAGGGACCCTCAGTCTGAACCAACGGACCAATTCTCATGCTGTCATACTACCAGAAACCAAGGCAGTTTCCCAACAGTGTTGTCTTTTCACAAAAGTTTGAAAGCGACATGTTTTCTTTTTTCACTTGAGAGAAGAAGTACCATCTCCCTTCCAGTGGCACTTCTGTACATTATTTTATTTCATCAGGCTTTCTTTTATCTTGCTTTCAGGAGATATTCCAGGGTAAAAGCATTTCAACAAACTATGAGTGGCATAGAATGAAATCAAATAGATTAAATACCAATATAATGTAGTGTGACAGGAAAGTAAACGGTCCCTTCTTCAGAAATAGAGTTAGTATTGCAGTTGAAGAGGTAAGAAGAAGTGTACACTAAAAATTAAGAGAATCTGAAGAGGATAAAACCCCCAAAACATCAGTTTCTTCTATGAAAGCTTTGTTCAAACGAAGGACAGCATTTCAGAGGTAAGCGTTAACTGTGATATACATATCACACATGTAGGTCCTAATCTGTTCTCCCAAGATTTTTTTGTGAAATAGAGCTACAACGGCAAAGGAAGGGAAGGGAAAGAAGATTCTGCTTGAATCAGAAAACTTAGAAAGATTAAAAACTGAATGGAAAAACTAAATGAGTGTTTGCCTCTGGTTAATATCCTTTCTCATCTGACAAGTTGCTGTATCTTTGTGTATAAATCACTTGTTGAAAAGTGAAACAACATTAAGATAAACTCTCTAACTGAAGGCTGGGAATTGAAACTAGCTTCTAAAAAAACCCAACAACCCCCTATCTCTGCTTTAACCTAGCAAATCATGTCTGGATAGTGCATCAATGGAAGGCATCAAATTTGCAGTGAGCTCAATGGCATGCAGCATTACCAAAAAGAGACATCTGTGTTTCAGACCTTGGAAAACAGATAGCACTTTAAAACATTTGTCTGCACTCCTTAAGCTTGTTCGTGAGCATGGAGGAGTCGCACACAAAGATTCTTTAAAAAAATCCTGAGAAAGTAATTTTTGTGTCAGTGAGGGCATAGAGAGGGCAGTAAATCGTTCAAAGCAGCAGCCTTTTTTCTGTCTGGCATAAAGGACCGACAGGTTGGGCCTGTCATACAGCACAAGGTAGAATATTCAGACAGAATTTGTGGAAAAGAGTATAGTTTTAAATTCAGACCAGAAGGCAGAGCTCAGGATGGCTATTCCCCAGCAATCAGATGAGGGGAAGCTTGTTCATGGTTACATAGAGGCTGCAGGAGATTTCAAATTTAGAACTTGAGGTCCTAGAGATAGCAAAGTTGCTCGACAAAGTTTCAGTATGAGTTATGTTTTAATCCTGCCTATAACAGATTTCAAACTATATAAACTCCTAACAAAAAGCTGTGCCTAGGCCCCTGCTTGGTTTAGGAGTAGCATACTATTGTTTTGAACAAAACAAAAAAGTTAAGAGATGAAAAGGTATTTCAGATGGTTTGCAGTATCTGCAGGCATATTAGCCATAGGTTTTAATGTTTTTAAGTTTCTGACCTGCTCAAGAGTTGGCAATCCCGGGACATTAGCTGATGACTGCTTTGGAAGACTTCTTCAGAGACAGGAATATTTCATCCTACTTTTTCCTCTTAATTTCACTCCACCATTTATATTTCTGCTTCTTTTCATGCTGTTAAATATATTTTCTTCTTCCTTGGTATCTTTTAAATTTCTGAAGAGGTCGTAAACATCACGTAGCCAATACAGATTTTGTTACTTTTTATATCCTTCCTCATAGCTCACCCACACCAGCACCTTTCTGTTTTGTTTTCTTCCACTGGGGACATTTCCTTGTCAAGATCTTTGTCGCAAAAAGGGTTCTCCCAAATTCATATAACGTCTTGATGTCCCAAAGCCCTTAAAAGAATACTGTCCCATTGCAGATGCCTGCAATATAATGCAGCACTTCTTCAGTTTGTTGCTACGTGTTTCAAAGGATTGAATCCTTCCCCCCACAAGCTCACAGTTCTTCGGAGGAGCGATGCTTGAGCTGAACAGAAGGCAGCTCAGCCCACGCAGTGAAAATGTCTCTTTACTGCCTGCGTCTTGATTTAGCAGTTCTTGGGTTAGCTGATTTCTAATAGGTGTCACAGTAGCATGGACTTTCAGTGGACATTATTCAGCTGAACCAAAAGAGGTACTCTCAATAAGGTATTCCTGTTTTGCCTCAGCGGCCAGTTCCCCCTCTTCCCATCCCTCCGGGTACCAGGGAGCCCTGTGCAGGGTGCAGCCAGTGCTATTGGGCATCTGCTGTCCCCTCTAGAGGTAGTACAGGGTGCTGCCCTGTTTTTTTTTTTCTTTTTTTCTTTTCCTCCCCTGTTGTTTTCTGCTGAGAACATTGACAGAGTTTGTGGTGAGCAGGTGGTAACCATGGACAAGCTGGGCTGAATCATCTTTAAACCAAAGGCAGATGGAAGGTGACTGGAGAATTTGATATATTATTGCCAGCAAGAGATTAGTATGTCAAGAGGTGAGTGGGTGGCTCGTGGGTCCAAGGAGGAACACCAGTCTGCAGTGGGAAAAGTGCAGTGTGCGATTGAGTTATGTCCATTTACACAGAGTTTAATGAAAAATGATTCTTTTATAAGGTTGGAAGACCCATATTGCAATAACTAAACAAATATGCTGTCTTCTCCATCTTGTGGATGTCAAGAAATGTCTTAAAAATTACCGTATTGCAGATTGCATTCTCTGTCTTTTGCAAAAGTTAAATGGTCGTAACAATGTGGCTACAGATAGCTTCACTGAATTTGGCAATGTTGCTATGCAGGTCAGCTGGAAATAATTTTTCAGTTATGATTTTACAATATATCAAATGCCTTTCTTACTGTCACATGGTAATTCACTCCTTTCACTAATTTTATAATTGTTTTTTTGGAAAGAGTAATGGATTTCTGACGAGCTTTTCCTTTTATAATTTAATACCATTTGATTCACACAAACCTATTGCTAGCCAGTAAATATTTCTTTAGCATTGGTTCCATTCCTTGTTTAACAATAAAGATAAATTTACAGGAAGATTACCAGAAACACTCTCTTGCCTTTTTTCTTTTTTTTGGAAAGGAGTACTTTACTTCTTTTTATCCTTTCTTCCAGTATCTCCCTAGATACTAATAACTTTTTGAAAAGATTAGCAGCTCTTCTCTACAAGATGATTCTCAGAATTTGCTGTGGGGTTCACCATCTGCACTCATGTACAGATGTCATAAAATTTCTTCTTACCCCTTGCTTTCCAGCAGGCCTTTCTTTCTAACTGTACAACCAAAGAGTCAGTAGTCTTGGAGAAAAAAGTGGTCCTGCAGTCTTGGGGAGGCCGGGATCCAGTGTGAGATTTGGAATCGATGCAGCCAATTACTGCAGTCTCAGCTGCTTTGCTGGGTAGAAAGTCATTGTCCCTCAAGTTGTTGCTAAAAGGGCAGAAGCACATGTAGCGTATTCTTGTGGTTCAGATGTGGCAAATTGAAGAGCAAGCTTGGCTAGGATAGTGGGCTGTTTAACATCAGTTGTTTAAATGTGGCTGATGACAGAAATTATGCAGAACGGCTTGAACCTTTTCAGAGTCGTTATTTTACATTATAAAGCCCTCTGTTCAACCACAACTGACCTACATTCCCAGATACTTTGCACTGGCTTCCAATTAAGTACTAACATCAGTGAAGTGATCTAAATCTGTGTGTGATGACCAATCTTTAAATCCTCTGCAAATGTTGTCCTCTGAGATTCTTCCCCATCTCTGATGAATAGGTGTGACCAGGTCACTAGGATGTGCACAGATGACTGTGGAAATTTCCTGAGACATGCCAAGAAGTGCCAAGTGTTCTTTGGAACTGCTCTGCTGCTCCATTAGCAAGTCAAAGATTGCTTTGGCTGGCTGAGACGGTGCCCTAGGGTACAATCTATTAAGTGTTTGTCTCTAATTGTTGTTTAACATTATCCTTAATGACTAATGGATTTGAAAATTCTTTGTTATCAGTTATGCAAGCACATCATTCTGCTTTTTCTCCCAAGCTGTTCTTTTCTTCCTAATTATAAATTTTATCATCTCCAATTACATTTGGAAACCAAACAAAAATAAGTCCTTAAATCTGTCAATAAGCCATAGATTTTCCCCTGAAGTCTTCAGCATTTTTAGCACTCCTCTGCGCTTTCTTCTCCATGCAGTTAATTCTTTCCTCTTTGTCACTATTTTCTAGTGCTCCTGGGAGTAGTGGAAGGAAGAGGAGGAGCACAGAACAGGCACTGATTTTTTTTTTCTATTTCAGCTCTTTCTCCTTTCTGCTTAATCTAAAATCCTGGCACAGTTCTCACAGGAGTTCAACCATTAGCTCAAAGTAAACAGAATGCTTTTCATCCTTTTCATTATTCTTCCTTTTCCTCTTCCTGGACCCTGCGTCACCCTTACTTCTTTTTTTTATCTCGGTGGAGAAAACTCACATCCTTCATGTTGCTCAGGCCCGGGTGTCAGCTTTGGTTTGGACATCCCTGCTGATGTGCAGTCTAACTCTGAATCACTAATTAAAATGAAATACTTTACTTAGAATTAAATTAAAATTAGTAAAAAAAAAGTAAATTTAAACTAATCTCTAATCTTATCTAGGCTCTTACGTTAGGCAGTACTGCACACTTATTAGATTTTCAAGCAGATGATGTTTTGCACTCTTTCCACACTGAAGGCATCCCTCCCACGCAGGAAGAGTTCCCTGTTCCCAGTGAAATCCAGAAAAGCACTCTGCTACAGTGCTTTGGGATCTGCCTGAAAACGCCCTCTCTTCTGGGATGTTAACCCAAATGTGACGGCAAACAAGTGCTGACCTGCTGTCTGTGTGGTCCAGGAATGAGAAGACAAAGCTTCTGGTGGCAATCATGGGTGCAAGGGATCTGGGTTTTCTACCTTGCCGAAGGGGCAGGATGAGCCAAGAACGGCCTCTGTCCTCAGTAAGGCTGGGATGAGGAGTGGCAGAGGGCTGGGAGGATTTGGGAATGCTGGTCAGGGAGGAGTGGGCAGACATATGGGCCCTGGAGGCAGATGACAAAGACTTACTGAGTGTGCTTTGTCCTGTCTTGGAGGACGAAGGAGGCAGCTCAGGTCAGGAGAGATGTGTAGGAAGTGAAGACTGGCCCATTCTCCACGCTGTTGATTCTGGAGAAAAATTGCGCAAGAGTATGGGTTGGAAGGAAATGAAGAGACTGTATAAGATAGGCGAGGAAGAGGAAAGCAAGTGGACAAGGGGCTTGAGGAGTACGATTTGGGAATGAGCTTAGATGGGATTCTGTGGAATGGAAGGACTGAAAGGAGGAAAGGACTTCTGGCAAGTAGCAGACGCGGAGAATATTCTGTGATGAGCTACCACAGGCTTTTATTGCGGGTTACACAATATGGGGACTTTATTAATTTAAAAAAGGCAGAGTCATGTGATTACAGTATGTTCCTCTTTTGTTTAAGATGAGCTGCTGTTCTTCACAAACACAGAGAAAATTTGAAAAATTTTGCCTAAAATCTAAAACAAAGTGAAGATAAGTTAAAAAAATCCCAACACCCCCAAACCCAGGTCATAACTTTTTTTGAAATAAGACATGACTTTTGGATATTTAGGATTGGCAGTCATGTGGAATGACGGTTCTGGGGGAAAACCACCCAAAGACTGAGAACATGGAAGAATGAGGAGTTTGTTTTAAGGTAAGAAATATGCTTGAAGGGAAGGAAACAGGCCATAAGGACAGAGTTACACCATCTAACTGTGCTTGCTGAAATGCATGCATCTTGCTTTTTGGCCTATCTGACATAGAAACTATGGTAGTATTGAAGAAAGAGCCTATTACTACTACACTAGTTAAGATTTCAAAGGTAGTATTTCTGAATTCTGTATGAGTTAGATCATAAGGCTGGGCAGCTTACTGATCTGTAGAGTGACAGTTTGTCAAAAGAAGTCAGAAGCTCTGAGTTTATGTCCCAGTAACTGCAGCCTACCTGAACTATGTACCTGACTTTAACGCATAAGGTCAGACTTAAAAAAGTTTCACATTAGGGCTGACTTAACATTTCCGTTTTCTCTTTTTTCCCAGTTTTCCCATGAGTGAAATTTTTAGTCCTTTCCTACCTTTTAGGTAGGATTAAGCCATAGATTTCAGTGCAGACCTGCAAGGGCAGGTGTGAATCACGCTGGTTGCTTTGCCAGTGCCAGAGCCCTGCAAAGGCAAGGCAAGGCAAGGCAGGGCAGTTGCTGCCACAGCCAGCCAGCCAGTCACCCACCTGCAAGGGAGGGAATGCCCAGATGGGCAGAGGCTACTGCTGGAGGAAGGTCTTGCAGCTGGTCCTGACCAGGCTCACCTGGCTGTTTTGGCAGCCAAGGAGAAGCAAGGCTGGTTATTTAGGGCTCTACATCAGCATCTCTGTCCCTTGTCCTTTTCCCTCCTTCTCCCTGTGCTGCTTATCCTCCCTCTTGCAGAGCTTATTTGGCTGTGTTTCTGAGAAGCCTTCAGGCAATTTTGTTACAGGGTTAGGTGTGAAAAGCAGATCACAGAATTTGAGAAAAAAGATTTAACTGAAAGACTGTAGTGTTACGATTGGGGTGGCATGGCATCAAAGGATTCACTACCTCTGATGGATTCCTGAATAAAGATGTGTCAGGCTTCCTGTTGATTGAGAAAATGTGCCTGAATTGTGATTCATTGGAGCAGTTTATCACTCGGCAGCCTGGTGGGATTGCTGCATGGACAGATGTGTAACCAACCTGGAGCAAGGTGGCTGTTATGTTTGTGTAGTGTGAATTAACTTATTAATATTTAATAAGCTCAGTACACTTTTTTCCCCCTTCAATTCACCTTTACTGAAGACTTAGAAGTACAAATGAAGATCGAGGACTGCTTCTTTTCTGTCAGCAATGGCTACTTAGGGCAGAAGATTCAAGGAATGTTCTTGGTTTGCATGTTAAAGAAGCATTAATTTCTTTGTTGCAGCGACAGCTTCCTACTACACAGTCCCACAAATTTAGAAATCAGTTTATAGGTCCTTGTAAGTTTGTCAGCATGTCCTTTTTATTTTTTTGAAGTCTCAAAATATTTGGGTTTTTTTATTCATGTTTTTATGGAAACTGAAAATGAGAACATGGTAGTTTTTTTCAAAAAAAGAGCAAGATTAAAAACTAAAATCAGTTCCTTTTATCCTGTTTTATATACACAGAGGTGTCAGATTTTTCTTCCCGTTGTTAGTACAAAATATGATTTAAAGATATGTCAGAATATAGAGTGCTTTTAAGGATAAATTTGCTGATAGTTTCTGTCAAATGGTTCTGCAAAGTAGGGTTGAGAACAGGACAGAAGACCTTTGTTTTATTTATCTCTCTTGTTTCTGTTAGGTTTTGGCTTTTTTGTAGATTCTCTCACAGTGTGTTTACTGAAAATACAGCATGTTAAGCTAGAGCTGAGGGAATTCTCTGGGTTCCTGTTCCTTTTGCTGAATAACCTTTCCCAAAGACATACACGTATTCTGCTTGTGGTTTACAGAAGCTGTATCTAGCTCGAAAGCCCCCATAGATGAAAATAGCTGGAGACTGGCCAAGTATGGGGAGAAATGTCATGGGTGCTTACCTGTTCCTACTTTTCTCTAGAAGACTGCTTATGGACACGGTTGGAGACTTGCTACTGGACAGCTGTGTAACCCAGCATGGCCTGCAGTATCTACCGCCTGATGGCCTTTATTCCTCTGAACGTGGAGGGCAGGCTTTTCCTCTCCAGCACTGCTTCTAGAGGTGACGCATGTGTGAAGGTTGCCACAATGACACATCCCTGGAGTGCAGGTGGAAACCCACTTTCTTGGGAACCAGGCACTAAGGTGTGTGTCAGGCTCAGATGTTGGCAATTAAACAGCTTCAGTAGCTATGATAGCTTCAGTCTATGAAGAGGAAGGGTGTGACAGAAGCATTTCATGGTGTCTGACTGCCAGTATACTGGCCAGATCTAATCATTACAAAAAGGGTTTGACTCGAGTAATGAGAGCATACTCTTAGGAGTTTATTCTGCAACCTTCAACTGGCTACAGAGAAACTTGATCTCTTGTGCTTTTGGTTTTTCTCAGCTGTATCCCAGAAGTTTAGATATTTTTTGATACCCAGGGCTCGGAGCACTGGGCCCGTGGAAGCCACAGGTAGAGACTCAAAGCTTTGTATATGTTCATCTTTGCCTCTGCTAGCGAACAGATGTGGTGCAGCTGAAGCTGGCAATGCTGAGCTGTCTGAAGATTCACAAATGCCGACGTTTGCTGGCTCCTGACTACCTATGTGCATGTGGCTCCTCATCCCACTTGGGAGAATGGTTGTTGCCTCAGCTGTGTCTCTTGGTGATAGTATATATTTCCTCTTTTTCCTCACAGAAGTTGCAGGAATCTCTGTGTTCAGGGGTAGGGTGGAGTTTGATTGTTTGGCTTGGCAAGTCACAGATTAACGTGCATACTGCACACACGTGTGTGAGTGTGCATCAAAGCTCATCCCCTGCTTTGGAAGAGAGCATAAGCAAGTAGTGAGAAGCAGCAACAGTATATCAGCTGGTCAAATTTACATTCAGTGAATATGAACAAAGTTTTGGAAGAAGAGGAACAAGAGAAGGATGGGAGCTTTCCTTTTCCACTGTTATCTCATTTCATCCATTGAAAACTCAGGCACCACATTTTTTTCCGTGAATCCTCTTATTGTTCCTTATCTGTGGACCCTCTCTTCTCCTTTAACACCTCTCTTCTACAATATAAAAATAACAGGGCTGAAAAGGGTGTGGATCTGAATTAGAAGAGACCATACACGCCTCATAGCAATGGAAAGAGGTATAGGTTGCTGTTGAAAACTCAGCTTCCCCAAGACTTTGGAAAGGGCACAGGTAGGTGAGGTGTCAGTCCTGCTCGGTGTCCTGGCTGCTGCACCCATTCTGCCCTGGCTGTAAGGGCAGAAGAGCTGGTAGCACTACCAGTAATGCTGGGAAAGAAATAAAAGAGTTTGGGGACTCCCATACAACCCATAAGCAGGAAAATAAATGTTTTATAAATGCCTATAGTTCTGTGACAATAGTTAAATCTGAAGTTTTTTCTGCTACGTGTTGAAGGCTATGCTACATGTTGGAGGTTGTGCTCTGTGTTGGTGTACTTATTTGATCAAATTATTTTGGAACCTCAAACTATTGTTCATTTTAAACAGATCCTGTCCTCTAAATATTGATCCTGTAGAGGCTAAGTTAAATAGTGACAACAATAATAGAAATTCCTTTTGACCTAGCTGTTCACATTAATAACTAGTGACAATTTCCTTTTCCTAAATATTCAATCTGAGTCAAATGCATTTGACTGCTAATGTGCTGCTGTATTTCTGGAGCAACTCGTGTTTGTTTTCTGACTCTGCAAGACAGGCAACTTCTGCAAGGATCGTCTTCTTGCAGTGCATTGTTCTGGGTTAACTGTGTGTGTGTGAGAATAGTGTGCAAGTAGTAGCAAATGCTTTAATGCTGTGCCTGAATTACAGTCACATTGTACCTAGAATTAGGTACCTAATACATTTAGAGAGGGATGAAATTCATGGCAAAAAAAAGGCCACTGTGCTTCTCAAAAAATATTTTTAAAATTCATTTCACAATTTTTTTTCTAGTTAAAATTCAAACATGAAAAAAGCACTATGGAAAACCATTAACTTTCTGTTTTGTTATTTTCATGATAAAATATTTTGACATTTTGATAGAAATCAGCTTTCATTTTGAAATTTCTTTAATGATATTTAACGGTAAATGCTTTCCTTTTTCAAATATATGACAGTAGCCACTTCCTTTCTGTCAAACAAATTGTTTCTTATAATCTGTTGAAAGTTCCTTCTTGCACTCTGACATTTTCAGCATTTCCATGTGGTGGTCATATTTAAATGAAAAGTTGGAAGAACGAGGGCAGAAGAGAGAAGGGAGTTTGAACTGATAAGTACTTGTGTTAGCAACAAACCTTGTTTTTTCCTTACTAATTCTGTGGCTTATGTGGGTTAGTATCCTTATTGTTTAACTGAGAATTCTGATGCCTTCTCTAATTAAGATTCATCATTATATCTCCTATAATTTCTTTTTAACTTTTTCTTACTACTTTACAAGTCTTTCATATTTTAGGCTATAATTACCTCTATTTGATCCCTAGGAACAGATGACTTTTCTATATTCTTTCTTCCTTTCTTATCAGAAAATTAGAGGAAAACTATATTTGTTCATTTTGTTTTGTTACGATAGCCAAAAATATATACACTTTAATCATAACAAATAGACCTTCAAATTTTCCCTGCTGTGTCTAAGGAAGAAATTTTTTTAAGGTGAAAGGTTACAGTCTAATCTCCACCAGTGATATTCTTTGCATATTCATTGCAAATTGGCTTTGCTTAGGCTATCTGATAAATCTTAGAAAACTGCAGTCACATACATTGGATTTTTCATTGGAGTCTTTCTGTAAAGCTCTTTAAGTTCTTCACTAAAGAACAATAATCTGTGTGAGTGGGTAGTTTTCTTAGGATGCTCCTGCACTGTATGGAAAGTTGAGACTGCAGACTATGTTGATATATCTGAACTGACTTTAAACCGCTGCACCACGTGCAGGCATGGTAGCACATAGTCTACTTGGAATTACGTATCTAGTGTATATCCAGGCCTCGAAGCAGATTTTGTAATTTGTGCTGAATGTCTTTTGTTACTGTGTCTACGCATCTATCAACACCTGACCTGAATAGTACTATTTTGAGCATGTCTACACATCTGTAGTGACCATCAGGAAAACTCATCCGTGCATAGGTAATAATATGCGAAACATAAAGACTACCAGAAAGCAGTAGCTTTTTAATATACCCCTGTGAACTATTGTCTATTCCTCTGTTTCTCTCTTTACATTTTATCTACTTCCAAGATTTTTTCTTATATATGTTCTCCAGCTGTACACACGCACCTGTAATATCTGCGTACTTTAATGTATACCAACTCCTTTAATGCATCTACCAGTGAATGTCTTAAAAATGTCCTTTTGATTAGAGATGGTCCATACTCACATGGAGGTGTAGAAACAGCTGAAAAGTCTTCAACTTGTTACTTGTCTGTCACTCACAACAACATCTGTTTTTGGCAGGAGGTCAACAATGCAGGTTTGAGCTTCATGATTTCAGACAGTTCCTAATATTAGAAAGACAGATGTACACAAAGATGGTAGAGAATTTAATGAAGGTGGATCATCTTTGTCTAAAATTTTGAACTAGTCTCTTTTCCTGCAACGTTATGCAGTTTTCTATTAACACATTCTTTAATTTTTTGTTTTAGATATCTTTTAGAAGTGGAGGAATTCCCTCTTAAATCACATATTTTGTTAATGAAGCCCTAACTCTGTTCTATAATGTGTATTTCCAGTGTAACATTTTGCTTGCTTAGCTTTGTAGTCTTTCCTTTCTATCTCCCTTCTGAAGACTGTATGCTTATAACTGTATGAAAACAAGATCTATTTAATCTGTGCCTGACTGTGTACTCAGATTTTGAAGTATTAGAAGATCACAGATGTCTAGTGTCGAACTGGATAGGCCTCTGGGATTTTTCCATTGGTATTAAGGTGATTTCTAGATTTGCTGAACCAAATAGGGCTGTATTTCTTGGAATATCAGTTTAACACTAGGAAAAGTTTTCACAGTTTATGCCTAATCAAGTTTCTGTGGAAGACAATGAAGCTTATTCTGGTTTGAATTAAAGTCCTGGCACCAAGGGAAAAAAATACTCTGTACCTGGACACTCCAGAAGTGAAACCCATACACATGTAAATCATACTGATTCACCTCTGCTAAAACCAATACATATTTCTGATTTGCTATTGGGCACTCACAATCCTAGTGTTAGGGGGCAGAAAAATGTGTCTATAGAGCTTGCTTTTGCATACTCTTGAGGTCATTATAAGGCCCATTGAAGGAGAAGGGAATCTGTCCACTGACTTGAATGGACGTTGTCTCTTAATGCTCAACAGCTGTAACAAGGAAATTAATTTGTTTAACCTTTTAATTTAAACCATTTCTAATATTATGTTTCTAGGAATTAATTTGTTCGTATAAATCCTGACCTTTCTTGAACAGATGGTGATAATGATGACAATGAGGTTGTTATTGAATGGCATACGGGAAATGTGAGGCCCAAATAACATATTTGATTGCTGATGATCAAGCAAGAACCTAATTTTATGACAAGGATGTTTTATTTGACTATATCTCTTGCAACCTGAAGTCGTCTGTAAAAGTTTCAGTGCTCTTGACCAGGCTCTTAGATATGTAGTTTCTTGGTGCATACACTTTTGATAATATTTTTCTGAACATATGTTTTTAGTACTGTATTGAAGGCTGAATTCCAGTTGTACAGAGTCTAAACTGATTAGTAATACGAGATAACAGACAAGAAGTTTGCAAGGATCTTCCTTATTAAAGAGGCTGAATTTGCATGACTTATTACAGCAAAATATCTCACGGAATTGCATTGTATCTCAGTTAGTGTCTCAGTTAACTTTAAAATACTTATGGCATATGCATGTTTTTACTTTTTTAAATCTGTTAAAATTGAAAAATAACCTAATAGCAATCTTCAAAATTAATATGAATTGTAGACCTCTAGTCTTTGCAACAATTTGGTGGAATAGATTGTAGTTGTGACACGCTGATGGCTGACACAGCAGGCAGTGGATTACACTATCACAGAATCACAGAATGTTAGAAGTTGGAAGGGACCTCTGGGGATCATCTAGTCCAACTCCCCTGGCAAAGCAGGGTCACCTAGAGCAGGCTGCACAGGACCGTGTCCAGGTGGGTCTTGAATATCTCCAGAGGAGACTCCACAACCTCCCTGGGCAGCCTGTTCCAGGGCTCCGTCACCCTCAGAGTGAAGAGGTTCTTCCTCATGTTCAGACGGAACTTCCTGTGCATCAGTTTGTGCCCATTGCCCCTTGTCCTGTCACTGGGCACCACTGAAAAGAGTCTGGCCCCATCCTCTTGACACCCACCCTTGAGATATTTATAAGCATTTATAAGGTCCCCTCACAGCCTTCTCTTCTTCAGGCTAAACAAGCCCAGCTCCCTCAGCCTTTCCTCATAGAAGAGATACTCCAGTCCCCTTATCATCCTCGTAGCCCTTCGCTGGACTCTCTCCAGTAGCTCCTCCTCTTTCTTGAACTGGGGAGCCCAGAACTGGACAGAATACTACAGGTGGGGCCTCCCTAGGGCAGAGTAGAGGGGAAGGAGAACCTCCCTCGATCTGCTGGTCACACTCTTTTTAATGCACCCCAGGATACCATTGGCCTTCTTGGCAGCCAGGGCACACTGCTGGCTCATGGTCAACTTGTCATCCACCAGCGCTCCCAGGGCCCTCAATGCAGAGCTATATAACCTGACATTTCCCAGCTTTTTGCTGTTTCTCTCAGCAGAAATAAGGACTGCATAAAAGTGACTGAGAATACTAACTGAAAGGTGGTGGCAAAGTTATTGTCTATGATGTGTGGAGTCTTATTCTGTAGATAAACAGATGAAGAAACACCTTTTATTTGCATTCTCTTCTTACCTGCAGCACAAAATTACTCAGTTAATGTTTGTGTTTCTATTAGGGATCTTTTTATCTGCTAGGGATGAAAATTTGGAATTAATTTTAAACAAGGAGAAAAAAGTCTTTAGGGGAAGCAGTCATCCCTAGAGTAGGAGGGTTAGGTTTCATTATTCCTTTAGAACAGATTGCATAATTTTTTTCTAGGAGGGCAGGGATATGATATTTTGGTTTTATATAGCTACTTGGTATCTTCAGTCATAGAAGGTCACTAAATGGAGTTCAGTGTCTCACATGAGGATGGAGAACAGTTCCAGGAGAACAGTTTGTGAGTAACATACGCATTTAAGTGTTTAGATCAGATGCATCACCAGATATTAGTAAATTTGCAGAGAAGTGTGTGGTGAATTTAAATAAATTAGGGAGGCCATCTGTTACCGAGGATTATCTTCAGGCTCTTAAAGGCCAATTTTAGCACCAGGATTACTACAGTTTGTTCAAATGGCTGTGGATTACAGTTCTACACAGGAGAGATCTAAAAGAAGTTGTATAATTTACTCCTGTTTGTATGTTAGTGAAGACTAAAAAGTATAGTAGGTTTTTACTCTTTTATATTTTTGGAAAAGAAAGTTTTAAGTGCATAAGGAAGGATGAACATGTTATTAATCTATTTCTGAATATTTATACTGAAATTTCCCACTAACATTACAGAGAACTCTTTCCTTAGGACATATGGGAACTTGGCAATAACTGTAAGATTTAAATATTTTTGGGGGTGATTAAGAAGACTTGTTTGAGGATGCATTAGTATTGTGGATAGAAAGGAGTCCATATACTGCATTTAGCAACATGTGGAATAACCTGCTGGCCCTGCTATTTCGCTTGTAAAGTATTCCATTAATTTATGAAGAGGCACTCTCAGAAAATTGATTCAATCTAGTCATAGCTCTGGGAAATAAGTGAGCGCACAGCTTGAAAAAAATGACTTGGTTTCTTCTGGCTCAAGAATAAGCTGCCTACCAAGAAGGTAAAACAGGAATACATGTTTCTTCCAGTTTAAACTGGTAAAACTGTTCTGTACACTACTTCTAATAGTATTCTTTAACTACCTATGAAGTGATTTTTTCTGAAAGTCATAATGTACAGTCAGTGCAGCTCAACATATTAATGTTTGTCCCTATTATACATTCATTAGAGATTTTGTAAATAATAGATATATATTGGGCAGTATTTGAGTAAAGAAGTTGAGTATTGAAACGCAGTATTTGTGAAATCTCTTGTTTGATGAATGCCTATTTAAGCAACACATTACTCTGTATATACACCAGTGTTGAGAAAAATGGGGGAAACAGGCATGCAGAAGAATGGAGACCTGAAGCCCTGATTCCAGCTGTGTAAACAGATCTTCTACTCTGTTCCAAGTATTGCTCACTCTGTATTAAGCTCCAGGATTTATTGACACTCTTTCTCTTTTTACCTGAGGCTCTGTGCTCTTTCTGGTCGGTGGTGTACTTCTTCCTTGCAGTGCTTTTTCCCTGCAAGAGTGAATTTCTTTCCCTACTTTGGCATCCGTCTAGCCATTTGAATCACGGTCTACCTGAAGCTTTGTTTTCCAAATAATTACGTTTCCATCCTGTTGAGCTATCTACTGTGGAATATTGTAACATTGCCCCCACCTCGTGTGTTTTGCAGCTTTCATAATTTCAAACTTAAAAATGAAATGTGCAAAAATACAACACTGAACATACAAAATAAGCTGTGTGCTTCACCACAGAGGATTGCTGAGATGATTTGCGATATTTTTGGCATGCACAGTGAGAATACTCTTGAGAAAGGTATTAGCACTTATCTAGGCCTTCTCTGAAATATGGTTAAGCATGCCATTGTTACATTTGAAATTGATCCAAGAGATGACTTTTCATCCAGGTCTCTTAAATCGATGAATAGTATGTAGCTGAAGCCTGTTTTCTTTAGTCACTTTAAGAGCAATGACAGAATCCACTGTTTTGTGTACTTATTTCAGTGCCCAAATATGTCTCTCATTCTGATCAATGGGAAGCTTCCATTGGCTTCAGTTCTGCCCGATTATCTGCTAAATGGTACAATTTAAGTGATGAAAGGCTTTTCTGAAGAACACAGTGACAAAAACTGCATACATGGTAGAATAATTGGAAGTATGTGCAAAATAATATGCACTACAAATCTCAAAATTTATTTGTTTTCCATGAAAAAAAAGCTCCAAATATTTCAGATTTCATAGTTTTGGAAAGTTTTCCTTTATATTTAAATAATTAATGGCAACAATGGTGTATTCTTCTATTCTACTGCTTTGAGTAGTTCATGTTTCCTTTCAGAACTGCTAATAAGAACAAGGAAGTTATGAAAAACTTTTTTATAGTACCACATTTATTTGGGCTAGTATCTCACTTTGTGAAAAATTCAGTGTAAATATTGGGTATCCCACAGAATAAAATAGATCTTGGTTTTGTAATATCAAATATCTGTCTTGATTGAAGATATTATCTAATTATGTATTTTTTTTTGATACATAAGTACAATTTTTTTGGGGAAATTTAATCTGAGATTTTACTTTTACAAAAAAATTACCTTTGTGGTTTTTTTAATGAAAGGAGAATAATTTGCTTTCTTGACTCCTATTCATATTATTTCCATGTTTCTTGCACAGTGGCAGTCTGCTATGCAGGATTTTGCATTGCATTCTCTACTCCTGTGTTTATCCAAAAGCTCTTGTGAGCCATTGGCATTGAAAGGTTTGGCATTTCTATGTTTTGCCTTATAACTGCAAGCTGAGGGTAATTGCATTTAAAGATTAGAACAAGAAATTTTTTCCTGCCCTTGTCCTCTTAACATATGCAGCATATTTTTCTTTTCCTTGATCACGGCCTCCTTCATACTGCTGTTTGCATCTTCCAGTAAAGCCTTCTGCTACAATAACTGTCCTGACACACACTAGAAACAAGGAATTGGATGACATTTTATAGAACATAAATCTGTAATTATCTAATTTCATATATACTAGTAAATGGTGAAAAAGTTAACCGTTACAAAAGGTAATGTGTATGTCCTGTATTCCAAACAACATATTTTGCTGGAACTTATTTTCTACAAGCTTTACAAAACTGGAAGAGCTGCTCTCTGACAGGTATAATTTAAACAGCAACCTCGAAATCTGACTGTATTTTATCATTGTATAGAACTTGCATTTGATCACTAACTCATCTGTTCAGCTTTTGCCTCGGGTTCTTTGAACCTTCTCTTTATTTATAATTGCAGATTTATGGTGCGTGTTTTATTAGTGTATAGACCTGCAACCATATTTTTCACTTGTAAAAGAATTGAAAGGAATCTTCCAAATGTGCTTACAGCTCTCCCAATTATCTTAAGAGCTTATGCTTTTAAAAAAATTGCCTCCTCTTTAGATACAAACTACTAATAACCTTAGCCTAGAGATGAAAAAGGTTCCAGCTGTGGAAGTTTAATTTTAAACTGTAATAGATTTATTTTAAAATTTAATAGATCCTAATTTCTTTTGAGGTAATTTGTTGAGATATATTGGAGCAGTTACCAGGTTTATTTACGTGCAGACACAGACTGAGACTTATAGCAAAGAACATTTCCCATGTGTAGAAAAGGTGGCCAGTGCCGGGCTGCAAGGTCTAAGGCATTGCTCATTTTTCAGTACGGCCTTGCTTCCCATCTAAATTTATCACCTTTTCTCTGCTAAGGGCGTGTAATTGCGCCTGCAATACGTCTTTTCTTGCAAACATGCTTCTGGTTCAGCTTCCTTGCTCCCGAGACTTTTCTATTTTGGTTCCCTGCGTCACGTGATCCCCCTGGCCAGTGAGAGCCCCGCAGAGGGAATGGCAACAGCCTGCTGGGATCAATGTAAGTCAGAAAAAATTCTTGGTTTTTTGCAGTTTCTGTCCCTCACACTCCATTCTAAATGCTGCTTTTATCCCAAACCTTTGCTGGGCACACCTAGTAATACCTGTGGAAATGCTTAAAAGTTAGGGGTTTTTTTTATTTTGATTTATTTTTTTACTCTTTCTAACGTTACTTTTCTTACTATGTTGCTTTTTTCCTGTGCCCTGCATTGTAGTTGAGAAGCCTTAAAAAGCAACAGAAAACAAGCCAAATGCATTCCAAGTGTTGCCTAAAGTATGTTTTAAGTTTAAGAAGGAATATTTCAGGTGTAGTAGTACTTTGCTTAATGTGTGCTATAGACGGTGTCAAAACTCCTACGCTGCAGTTGAGAAAGAATGATGTGCCCCCCCCACCCTTTAGCCAAAATCGGTTGTGAAGGTAGGACAATAGTAAACATGATCTGAAATCACGTGCTGGTGCCTTGGCCAATTGGCAGAGACATCATGGTGAAAGGACTTAATTCAATTAAAGGGCAGTTGCGTACGCAAGGCAATGTAGAATTTTTCTGGTATGAATGAAGTGAAATACTGTATTTTGATCTCAGATGATGCTAGGCAATATTTATACTACAATATATTGACATTGTGCATTTGGTGAGATTTGTCATTTTATTGTAGAGGCTCTTCCTGGTACAAAGTGAGAGTCTTGTCTTCCTTTTTTTTAAGACAGGCTCTAAACTCAGTAGGTAAAATTTACCTGGAATTACTACTGAGTAGTGGTTTTGTCTAATTTAACTATACATTTTTTTTCTTAGATAAATATGATTTTCCAAAAATCCTTTGCCCCCACAGTAGGATATACGTATATTTTACTTCTTTTCTATTTAATTGTTTTCTTTCATTTTTTTGTTTTTATTTGTTTTGGTTTTCTTATATTTTCTTTTTCTTTCTCCCAGATTGCATGTGCCTTCTTTGGAGTTAACTTTTTAGTTTCAAAGGCTTATTTTAAGTTTGGATCCTAAGAGATATGCCTTGATATCATGTAAAATTTTGAGAACAAATGTTTGTGAAAAAGACGTACCGAAATAAGCTGGCATCTTCTGATTTCCCTTCATGGCCTGCAGTCTAGACCCCATATTGCATCACTTGGGGATGCAGACACTGTTGCTGCACATTTTTTTTTATTTTCTGTGTTGGTGATCTATACCCTGATGACCAGGCATTAGATGAAAGAACCATTTGAAACTTTTATTAGCTTTTTTTTTTTTTCTAAAGATCCATTGTGAACCGAGAAATTTGACTTAATGATTCCACTGAAGTACAAAGAGCAGTGGTGAGGGATGTTAGTTTTCCAATGCCGTTTCACCCCTCATCATAGGTGCTGAAAGAAAATTATGTCCCAAAGCCTGTGTTGCTTGAATTGCTGCAGTGTCAGAAGCACAACAGCATCTATGTGTAAATACCTGACTCGGAAACAGAAAGCAATTAGAAAAAGCCATCTTTATTATGCAAACTGGATGAAACTTAGGAGCCACTCTTACAGACATTTTTGTTTAGAAGTTTGCAATGTTGGGTTGGTGACAAAGCTTTGCATCTGCAGGAGAGGAGAGTGCTTACACTGCTTTAAAAAAAGATTTGTGTGTTCATTAGGGGAGAAAGAAAGTTCTAATCCAGTGTTGCATATTTGCCTTTGCTGCATGAGTTTGCACAGTACTGACATACACATAAAGGGAATTTTGAGACCTTGTCTCAGAGCTGGAATCCCTGACACTTCCCAGAACTTCATGCTAAGGCTTGTGAACATGAGTCCCCAGTTTAAGACATGTGTCAATCTCTGTGGTAACCAGAGAAATTGCAATTGGTAAAATACAAGAAGTTAAATTAGAGGATCTGTCTTATAGCTTATTCTCAGATTTTTTTTTGCCTAGTGGTTTATTTGCTTGATTTCATTCCTGCTTCTGTCATCTTTGTTTCTGAAAAGGAACACAAGGAAACATTAAAAAAAAAAAGAAGAGGTGGAAAAAAACAAAAAAAAAGATTTTTTTTTTACTGTGAGGGCAGTCAAAGAGTGGCACAGGTTGCCCAGAGAGGCTGTGGAGTCTCTGTCTGTGGAGATATTCAGAACCCAACCGGACACAGCCCTGAGCGACCTGCTGTGGGGGACTCAGCTTGAGCACGGGGATTGCGCTGGGGACTCTGGGGTGCTTCCCAGCCCCAGCGACCTGGTGAGTCTCTGAGAATTCCCGCCTGCAATTTGGAGAGGTACACAGCACTGTTACTTTGGGCGGATATCAGAAGTCATGTGTGGATTTTAATCTTAGACTGTCTCTCGTATTTTAGACCTTGTCATTTCGCTGGCTAGGCTCAGCCATTAATCATTCGTTTGGAGTGACGGCCGTGCATGTCTTGCTGGCGGTGCTTAACGCTCGTCACCTGAAACATTGCTGGTGAGCGAGGGGCTGCGGACGGTGAGGAGGGTTTCCCTCTCACCTCTTCCTCACAGCTACCCGAAGTTGCTTCTGGCAGCGGTTTCTAATCCCATGTCTTTTTCACGCGACCTCCTCAGTGTAGCACAGTGGTGGGGGGAGACACTGGTAGAAAGAGAATGAGAAAAATAAGAGTAAAATTAATGGGAGTACTGTGGGAAAGTGTAAGTAGAAAGTTAAGGGACAGAGCCAATGTGGACTGAGTTCCTACACGTGTCTGGCTATTCTGCTCGGATCTCACTGTGGAGTCTCCAGAAGCTGACGAAAGGGTACAGGGGCTTGCAAAGGCCATGCCGGGGTGTGTGGAAGGAAGGGAGGAAGAACAGTACCAAACAGGTAAGAATGTGAGTAAATCCAGACTGGAGCTGGAAGTGTAGGCAGGTTCAGCCTTCCCAGCGAGAGGTAGGCAAGGACGTGCCCCTGTTTGTAAGAGGCACAGTGAGTTGGCTACATGAGGTGAAGGCTTGGTAGGAAGGGTTACACTCTGTGACTCAGAAGGCCATTTCCATTTCTGGCAAAATAGTGTAATTGGAATTCAAACACAGGATTTTTTCCTGCAGAAGACACAGTTTAAAAGTATGGCCATATCTTTTCTCACCATGTTTGCTTTTTTTTTTTTTTCCTTTCTGGAGGGCAATACTGCAGATGAACGTGGAAGAAATTTGTGCAATGCTTTCTTGTAGATGGATATGAGCATTTGACTTTGCAAGAGTAAAATAATCCTGTTTGTTAACTTTAGGAAAATCCCTCACATTCCAAGAAGCCAGTATCTGTAGCAACTCAGTCTGGCAGCATTCAGCTGATGCTTGGTAACTAGTCTGAGAAAGAAGATAAAACCGGAGGAAAAGATTTCTAAATAATTACCTAATATAAAATGATTTGCTAGCTCTACAAGATATGTTTGTTTCTCTTGCTTTTTCAGTGGCTAGCATTTATTTATTATAGCTTTTGGAATCTGCAGATCTCTCTGATCTGAAAAAAGCCTTTTTTCATATTGGAGGCTAAAGGTAATTTCTTTTATAATTTCCCAGACCTATAATTTGGGTTGTCTCTGCTATTTGTTTTTTCTTTTTTAATCATTTCTTTTGTTACCGTTACTTACTGCAAAAGGTAGATTAACAGACAAAAGGACAGAATTTTGTCAGTACACCATTTAAGTATGTTCTAGAATCTAAATGATAAAACCTGGTTATTTTTTTAAAGCGAAAATAATAAGGTTTTGAAAATATATTTTTTCAGGATTTTTCTATATTTTTATTAATGTGCAAATATAATTGTTTTAGTGCAAAATTCTACAGGTAAAAATACAGTTTGTCTTGTGTTAGATTATTTTAAAATATGGAAGAGTTAAAGGAGTATGAGCTACAAAGAAATAAGTCTGAAACAGATATGTTTCAAATATTTTATTTTGTAAGAGTCCAATTACATTTCTATATAGAGCTACTAACTTTGTTTCTATTCAGTTCTAACCTGATTTCATTCACAATTTTTATGGCTTTCAATAGCACAGCAGTTGCAGATCAGATCTGCCAGCATAGCTTGTGGACTGTTATAGCTGTCTATTCAGTCTTTGTATAATCTATGGCAGCTAAACATAAACACTGTGAAGCCAAAATTGGTCAGATTTGCATTTTGGCAATTTTTTCAAAGCACTTGGTTTGAAATCCAAACCAACAGAGAACTAAAATCTTTGGATTTTTTTTGTTCTCTGAAAGCTTGTGGGTGACTTTAGTGTAACTGCTTATAGTTCTAGCTTGTGACTTCTTCAAGAGGAGATAAACTGGTTGTGCCTTTACAAATAAGATCATTGAGGTATTGTTTTGCAGTGATACAGTAGGAAGCATTTCATAGCCAGGTGTCATTATACTGGCATCACCAATTTTGAGGTAATGGTCTTGAATGATACTTGTGGGCTCATCTTCCTATAGTGTTACAAATCAACAATCTGTTTATTCATTCCAAAATACCATTAATCTCAGACTGTGCTGCTGCCCAGTATGCAAATATATCCATGACTGGTGCCAAGCAATGTCCCCACCATCCCGAGAAATCATTCAGTTTCTGCTTGTACTGACTTCCTCCGGCTCTGTCTGAAGGGCACTTTCTGTACAGGCATTGATAGCTTGCCTGGACACTTGTGGATGTGAAATCAACCCTGAAGTCTTGATTTCATGTGGTCATTAGAGAGCTGATGGCACATTTCACAAGAGTGAAGAGTGATGATATTTCTGTCCCAGCCAATCTGATTGTTCTGTATTGTCAGCTTAAACTCTCCCTGTAGTTTAAACTAGGCACGTTTCTCATGGCTTTGCTTTTTGTCCTAATCTGTTGTATATGTTGCTCTATCCTGTTGAGCAGCTGCTTTGCGCCAAACGTGGCTGCATTTCAGCGATGCCTCTGTATGTGTTGATGTACTAGACACATAGGAGCTTGCAAATGCATACACATGAACACACTTTGAAGCAGGAGGACATCAAAGGCACCGCTTATATGAAATTTTGGAATTTTACAATGTATGAATGTGTGAGTTCCTTAACACCTTGTTTTTCTGGGTAGTCTTCCTCTTAACTTAGTATTTGCTGTTGCTTACTGGCACAGTTTTGTATGCGAAGTGTCTGTCACAATGACAAAGTAAACTTAGGGAAAAAGGAAGGCTGGCACACATATATAGCAGAAGGAGATTACTTTCATACTTCCTTCTGGACTTTTGACAAAGAGCTGTCTTTTAAAAAAAAAATATTGATTTGTTTTCCTCCTTTATTTCTTTTCTCTTGAAACCTAGCAACATGAAGGATGTACTTGTACAGAACAAGCTAGAGAAAGCTGAGTCAAGAGAGACTCAAGAAACTTTTTGAATTAGATGGTGAGTCAGTTATGATTTTTTTTTTTTTGGAAGGAGGAATAGGCACAAGCAACTAACCTTTCTTCCTTCAGGGATTAAACTGAGCCAAGTAAGACAAACCATTCAGCAAATTTGATCTTTGGTAACTTAAATGATTGAAAACTAGACAAAACATTGGATAACTCATTATGTTCAAGGTAAAATTTTTGTGCTTGGGAAATGTATACATTATGAAGTGAGCCCATATCAGCTGCCTGGTGTTACACAACCCTTCAAGCCAATCTGTTGCCATTGTAATACAACCAGGGTCTTCTAGTTCTAGTAAATGCTGGGCTGGTTTAGATCCTCCCTGACTTGGGTGTCAGGGTCGGGGTAGGACCATGCCCGTTGTGCCCTGCTCTCCTGACACAGCCTTCCCGGTGGGTTTCCAGACATTGGTGTCCATTCCTGTGAATGTCTGGCAGTGCTGTGGTGGAACAGCAAGGGCCTGATATCCCAGCCAGACACATGGCTTGGGACTGCCCAAAGAACCAGTCTTGTGTTCAGACGCTAACGTCCCCATGAGGGCCTGGGGTGCATCTGGCACAGTTTTGGAGCAGAGATATCAGTTTATTTTACCCCAAAAAGAATCTGTTCTATGCACTCCAGCTGCTCTGCAAACTAAACCAACGCAAGGTTTGGGGAGATCACTTCAAAATCTTGCTTCTGCCGTGCAAAAAAATTGATAACATAAGCACAACTTATTTTTATTAACTAATTACCTTTCCTGTGCTAGCTAACTGACCTGTTGCTGATTTGTCTCAGCGCTAGATCTGCTCCAGCAAGTCGGATAACTGCTTGCAAAAGACTGGACCTTTACACTGAAAGCTACCTCTGCTGTCATAGAAACATAATCAAAGGGAAAAGCAGACATTTTGGGTAAAAGGGAACATTCTTTCTCTCTCAAAAACACTTTAAGTCTAATTATGTCTTTAGTGATAGAAGTCTTGTGCATGTGACAGAGTTACTGTAAGTACCTCCAAGGATTCTTGCATGCAAGGCAACTCACCTCTCTTGTTCTAGAGAGAAGCAGAAACTTGCAATGGCATTAGGCAGAAACTTATTTCCACATTGGTAATGCACTAGGACTTGCTTCTGCATAGACAGAAGTCACAGTGCATCTGCTATGTGCTGGTAAGTTTTTGCTTTAGTTTTATTTATTGAATTCAGCCTAAGTTGGATGGCTAACCCAGTACTGAGCTGTCATAGCAACCAGATTGTGTAATTTGTTCACAATGCTTATCCACGTTTATCTTAAAGCCCAGTTAGGCTGTTTTTCCTCTCACAGACAGGCTGATCTAAAGCTTCACCCCTTTGGCAGCTGAGAAGCTTGTAATTTCCATACTAAATTTGTTTGCAGTGACAGCTTGCTTGCTTTGGCTTAAACACCTTTTGGGTCTTGATGTTTATGCCGAATGTTGTATTTACAGAGAGTAGTCAGATTTTGTCTGATCTTTTTTTTTAGTCTAAATAAGACAAATTTTTAGCCATCATTTGTTCAATATACTCTTCAGCCTTCAAATCTTTATTGAATCCCAGCTGCCATTTCATCACTTCATGTTGCGAGATCCTTTTCCGACTCATCCCAGTTGGACCTCACCCTTACTACCCTAACATAGCACCATCAGCAAACTTAGTTGTATCACTGTTCACCCTGTTCTCTAGGTCTCTTCTTAAAACATTAAGTTATAGAGGCACTAATAGAAAGACTTCCCCTGTGACCCCTTCCACTGAAAAAACCCTAACTGTTAGTATTTGTTTTTGTGTCTTACCTTTCATCCAGTTTTTTAGCCCCATGGGACCTGTCTGTTGCATTTCAGTTTCTCTGAGAGCTCTTGGAGCTTGTTGAATTACTTAATTCAAATTCTTTTCACGTTTGCATTGACTCCAAAATAAAAATCCTGTTAGGGAAGGTCCCATGATGACACTTCTCCAAATATTGTATTTATGGATTCTCTAAATGTTTTCCTTGTAGCAGTTTCTGTTAATTTACCCAGTAGAGGTGTCTGTCTTGTTCTCATCTACCTTAAATTTACCTCTTTCTTCCTCCTTTCCCAAATGCTTTTAAGGCTTGACATCCCATTTTGTCTTTTTTCTACCCCTTGATACCAAGAACTTTAGACTTGATCTCCTTTAAAACCCACCAGCTGGTCCTGGTGACTTCTTATTGTTCTCTTTGTGGATTTTTCTATAGCCTCTTTTACTGACACCAACTTCCAGACAGATCCTTCAATGACCTCCTTTAAGAAAGTTTCTGTTATCTGAATTTCTCTTAAGGTCCTTCCTATAAGCATGGATGCAAAAACTTCATTTAGTTTTTCTGTTATAGCCTTATTTTCTCTCGGTGCTCCTTTTACATCTCTGTGTTTCAGACCTCTGGACACTCTGGCAAGCTTCCTGATTTCGATGTACTTAAGAAAAACATACCCCAAAACCCAAACAACCCCACAAAAAAAACCCCTTGCAAGTTATTCCTTAAAGCATTTTGGTTTGCCTGCTTGCATTTTTACATTAGGTCTGTGAGAGTTTTCTTTTTTTTTTTCATTAGCTTCATTAAGCTTTTTTGAAGAGCTGCTTCCAATAACTTCTTACATTGGTAGTTACCTATGTTGGTTTTCCATATGTTTGCTCTGTATCACTCACACATATTCTGTGTACTACTTGCAAACACTTTATTCATCTATTTGTCCACTTGCTAGTTCCTTTATAACAGCTTCTTTATTTCTATGCAATTCCTATTTTTCAAATCAAGCAGTATTTTAGGGGATTTCTTGGCTTTGCTTGCTCCTACATAGATGCTTATTTTAAGGGCTTTATGACTGCTAGAATTTGGCTCTTTGATAACAAAATTCCTACATATGGGGCCCTGTCAAATTAATATTTCCTTATCTTGCGTTTAGCTGCTCCCTGAAACATTCATTAATAGTGTCTAAAGGTTTTGTTTTGCAGTCATGCACAACCTTGATAGTTACTTTATTGTATGGGATCATTTTCTGTATCATCTCTGAGGTAAGATAGCCTGTCTCACCGCTGAAGTTTTTAGAATATGTAGCCAGTCATCAGCTACAGCGTAGTTGGAGAAACCAGGAACAACAAAAGCATACTGGGTAATCCTTTTCACTTTACTCTCAGGGCAGGTTTGTTTCACCTCCTCGCCTCCTCCCTGCCCACAATGGTGTCATGCAGCTGAACACCTTCCACTACTAAGGATGTTTTTTTGACAGCTACATTTTGTTTCTTGCTATTCCCTCTAAATTTGTCTTCACAAGTTATGCTGTATCATGCATCTCCTGTTCTATCTTTCTAATATGTTATGTCCTAAAATATACCAGCTAAATATGTCCTAATGATTTTATTAATTGCTGATAGGTTACTAGTTCAGGTGTCTTCTTTTATGAAAACTTTCTGATTTGTGTGGTGACAAAGTTATTGAATTTGATATGCTGGGATGTGAGTTCTGCATGTTTGAAGAAAGTGTAGTCAAAATAAAGTCACCGTCTTCTTGCACTCGCGGCCATCTGAAGGAGCTGGAAAGACCTCAGCAGAGGTAGGCAGCTCTGAGTGGCAGTGCTGTTTAGCCTTTTCCCATCAGTCTTGCAGTCCATCATGTTGTTCTCCTCTTGGCTCTGATTGCTCAGGGCAGGGGGGTTGGACCAGATGACCCACAGACGGACGTCCTTTCCAACCCCTACCATTCTGTGACTCTGTGCTCTTGGCATCTGGATGCTGCGAGGATTTGTGAGGGGGACCTTGGGGAACATTTCTCTCTGCTGTAGCATTTGCCTTATGGACAGTTCCCACAGTGTGAACACAGGGCTTTACAGTCCTGCTTTCAGAGCTTGTGTGGCTCAAAAGATCTGATCTCACCGTCCTGGCTGGTTTGCTGTGTGGCACAACCTAAAGGAGCTCTCCAAATATTTTCTTTTTGAAATTGTAGATAGCTTAGATTGCTAGGCTATTGTAGATAAGCTGTAGATTTCTTCATTGTAAGGCTACTTTAAATCAGTCTGGACAAGCACAGAGTAGTTATCCAAAGGGAAATTATCTGTACTGTTAAAAACTTGTGTTTATTTTGGGCCTTTGTACATGCTGTCTCACTAGGTGCAGTATCAGTGACAAATAGAGGCAAATGGGACTCTTCTTGCTATTCCGTTTTTCCCTCCTGAGCTATATTACACGAGAATTGCTGTAACCCTGCGGGCACAGGGTAATATTGGCAGCTCCTGTTCAGCTGTCTGCTAGTACTCCAAATCTTTGTCAGTCGCTCCTCCTCAGGACAGTGCTATGTCCAGCAAATGGTTTGCTGCCCGCTATCCCCCTCGCCCCTCCATATACATCCTTTTGTATTTAGCTATGACGGAAATTACCTTGTTTCCCTTAGGGAAGGTTATAAATCAATCCATTTTTTTCTCTTCACTAAAAGTAGTACTTTTTAAATATTTTACTCTTCCAGATATTTTAGTTTTCTGCAGACCAGGTTACTAAGGCTACTATTCTTGCGTTCGTGACACTCAGGAAAAATACAAAATAGTACAGCTGCCAAACACAACCTGCATATTGCAGTGGGACATGCTTGTTTGTTGATGTTTCTTCATTCTCCACTGCATTTTTTAGAAGTCTAATTAACAGTTTTCTTTCACTTTAATATATGACAATTTGTTTGGTTTCACACCTCTACCTTAGTCAAATTGTCAGACTACTGTATCAAATGCCTTACAGTAGGCAAATTACATTACACAATGCTATTGCTCTCACTGGCCAAATATCTTGAGTTAATAGTTATTCAGTTAGTTGGAGAGGAATCACTGTATACTTATGATATAGTTACGTAACCATATTTGTTGTTGTTATTATGTTAGCCTCTAATTCTTAATTAAAACCTTAATTTTCCAGAACAGAATGACCTTTCTGAATGCTGCTGTGGATTTTTTGCATTAGAGACAATATAATGCAAAAAATAGTTACAGAGGAAAAAAAAATGGTTATAGAGAATACCAATGTTTCATTTTAAGAACTGTGTGATGCCAATATTAGGATTTGTTTTTGTTCCCTAAATATTTTAGAAAACTGCCTTCCTTGCCTGAACTGCTGCCTCAATTTTCTGTCCCTTTGTTTCAATTATTAATTTTCTAGAATTCCTGAAATGCTGTCTTATATCTGTTTTCACTTTAAGAATATATTCTCTGCACATATTGAAGCATGCAATTATGATTTGAGAATCTAATGTTTTATTGTCCCAGAGTATTACTAAATTTATAATTTTTCACCTGTTGTTCATCTTATAAACCAAAGTTGAACCAAATTTTATTTTCCTTTTTATTTTTGGAACCATGGTATTTTGATGAATTATAGCTTTTCCCAACAGGCAGTAAAGTATGCTTAAAAAGTTTTCAAATACCATTCATATTTTCCAGGCAAACTTTTGCTCTCAACTGTTTTTAATCCTCATTGCTTTCATATCTGTGAAACTGTCCCTTTAAAATTAGAAAGGCTTTGTGTGTATATCTATGAGTGATTTGGACTTGATGCTATTTATGCATTGTTGCAGTCAAATTGCTATCAGCTGCATCTATGTGATTGTAAACTTTTTTGTTAAATGATTATCTTTTCTTCTTTTGTCAAATGATACGCAATTTCCCCATGTTGGGTCCAGCAGTTCTTGATTTGGGAAATTACTGTGTATTATTTTTAGGCTATCCAAAGATTCTTTAACACTGAAAACTTACAAGAAAGTCCCCTATGACAAGGATGGCTCATATTCCGTGTTTAGTCTTACTCCAGTCTTCTGCTGACCTTTTTTCTTCTTTCTTTAGATATTATTGCTCTTTGGTTTGTTACTTTTCTTTCCTTGATTGTTAATTCCTCTGTCTTGCAAAAATGTATCATTCACTTTATTTGTAGTGTACTTCGTATATTTAATAACACCCTTAAAGTTAAGAACATAAGAGCTTTTCTGGATCTTGGCCTTAGTCTCTGTTGCTTTCTTTTTTATGACCACTTTTATCTTGCCTTTCCCTTTCTTATCACTCATTCTTTTTATATTATTTCCTTACCTTGTCTACATGTCCCACATCTCTCGTGCAATTTCCTTTCTTGGCTTCTCTTCTCCCCAGCCCTTCTTTTTCATTTTTTTCCATCTGTCCCCATGGTTTATGGCTCTGAAGAATTACTTACATTATCAAAATTACTATTCTTTGCTCTGTATTAATTTAGAGTGTTATATTAGTATTAAATCAGCCTACCATGAGGTACTGCACTTTTGAAATCATATGTACATCTAGAAATGCTAGGAATGCAATCATTAACACCCAATTTTTTTTCTTTCTTGTTCTTATTTTTAGCATAACTTCTGGTTATAATATTGGAATTACGAACACTCTGTGGATACAGTGATTGATAATGTATTCATGACCTGTTCGCTTTCCCTTCATGGAACTGTTGATACTTCTGTCCTAAAAAAGTCAGGCAGTGGGGAAATACAAAAATACTGCAGGTGAAATGAAGAGCTAATAAAAATGCGTTCACTGTTCTGCATTGTCAGAGTTCATAGATTCTTGCAAAATCACTGAGACTCAAGAACTTTAAGACATGAACTGTAGCCCTGCTTGGTAAATGAGAACATTGACATTATTTCCTACTTGATGACAGCTTCTTTTCCTTCCATTTCTCCTTCTCTTCTTCCTCCCTTCCCTCTTACTCCTCTGTCCCTTCTTTCCTCTCTTCCTTGTAACAGCTGTTCTGTTCATACTAGAATGGCTGTTAAATTGAAATAGCAAAATAAGTCACCTATCTAAGTTGCCTGCTGACTTTGGAGGATGTTAGCCTGTTCTGGGAGTCCTTAATCAAAATGAAATAGTTATAAAAGAACACGGTGGTTTGGTTTCAGCAATTTTCTTCGCTTTTTCTTGGCAACCAGAACAGGAAAGTTGATTTTCTCTTCTGTCGATGGTATGTATTTGAACCAACAACTTCTTTCTCTTAGTTGATCCAGATGTTTCAGCCTGTGAGGTAAAGAAACCTCCACTGTCTGTGTTATGTTTTGTTTTGGTTTTGACCTGTGGATTAGTTTATAAGGCAATGTGATGCATAGCCTAAACAAGACACAAGGTCCTCTTCCATCCCGGTGAAGGATTTCTTGCAGTCTGTTGGCAATCCCACCCTTTCTGCAGCACGTAACATACAAAATGCTTGTAAAGAAAATTTGAAGTAATGCTGTCTGTTTTTGTAGCCTTCTTTGTCCTGAATGCATGGGGAAGTGAAGGAAGAATTCACCGTTGGCTCAGCTGAACTGCTCCCAGAGCTGCTGTGAAGAGCCCTGGGTGATCTGCACTCTGGCTTGGCGTAGGCTGGAAGGTGTGTTCAGCTTTGCTGTTGCAAGCTGTAATGCACAGGCTGAAGCATTTTTAATTGTGTGTTTCCATACTATTTCTCTTCGACATATGTTGCAGTTACCACCCGATGGCTGCTTCAGGACAAAACTCTTTAATCCCTCTGCTGATGTACTTCCTACTGGCTGACAGTCACCACTTTTTCCCTCTTGCATATTTCCTTCTCATTGTCACTGTCTGTTTTATTTTGTGCTCCATTTCTTTTTTCCTCCAGGCTTTAGCCTCTGCACTGTCCCTCCATTCTCCCTGCACCTTCTCAGCTGGTGACACAGCTGACCAAGACTCTGGTGTCTGCCCTGCATGGTAGCTCCCTGCACACATGCTGCTCCCTGATTTCTTCATGGATGGCCCTCGCTCCGCTTGATGGCAGGGTCTGCTGAAGACAGAGGCTGTGTAGTGGTCTCCCTAGAGCCTGCAGCTCCATCAGCTCCGCAACTTGTGTGCGTGGCAGGAAGGTTGGCACTTGTTGTCTTGAGCAGGGAGGAGAAGCACAGCCAGAGCAGTGAAATGGTCAAGTGGCTCAAATGTTGCAGAAGTTTCTGACTTTCTTCTCAGTCTTGAACGGATTGGGAAACTTTGATTAATTTCATGGTTCAAAGATGGGTTTTGTTGCAAAAGTGTTTTCAGATAGTACAAAGAAGTTGAAAGGAAAATTCAGCTAAATTTAACAGCCTTCAATTTCTGCAGCTTATTCTCACTTCAAACTGCCACAAAATCTGTGTGAAAGAAGTGAATCACAAAGCTGTAATTTTTGTAATTACCTTCGAAGCAACCTTTTTTTCTTTTCTTTGGAGAACAGCTGCTTCCGTCTCCAAGTCTGAACAAGTATTGTGAAAGACTTGGGCTTCATTCTATAATGAATATATTCATATATATACACACATGTATATATATGTGTGTGTGTATACATACACACAGACAGATATATTTAAATATTCCTCTCTATAATGAATATGCCATTAGCACAGAGTTAATGTCATAAATCAAGAAGTTAATTTTGGAGAGATACTGCTTGGCTTTTCCTCCTCTGCTGTGCCCCAGCATCTTTCCTTTCAGACCTGTAAGTACATTTTGGTTTTAGTCTGAAAAGTATTGCTATACTCACATTATCATGTTTCTCTAATAAGCATTCAGTGTAGATTTCTGTGAGTTTTACTTAAGTTATTAAAGGGTTGCCCTGGCACCTTTCAGTATAACTTGTCCTGTAAAGCCACATGACTTAGGCACAGTAAAGATAGTTGGATTCGTGCTCATGTGAGCTTTCTCAGATTATGCATTCCTATGGGCCAAGAAGAGAGTTTTGTATTTTACCTGAAGGACTGTTTAAAATTCCATGATAGCTTGTTTCCTGTAAAGGTAAGTGGAGGCTGAATGTTGTTGGGTATAAAGAGCTGAAGTATTTACAAAATCTAGCAAAAGAGACACAGGCGGTCTTTATATATTTCTTACTTCTAAGTGAGCCTGCAACAGCTGCAGAATTGGAAACAATGAGGATACAAAATTGAAGAAATGGAAGCAACACCTCTACACTATGGAGAGTAGGGGAAGTATTTTAACAAGGGAATGAAATCAAAATTGTATTTGGGAAGGAATACCAAAGCATTGCTGAAAGTTTACAGGGGACAAAGTAGCAGTAAAAAAGAGAACCTTGGTCCAGGGTGATATGGACAGTTTGATTAGTGTAGTTCAAACAAACAATTCATGTTTTGTTTTGGCCACATATGGGATGATTGGTCTGGAAATAAAGACTGCACACCGCGCTTGTCCTGACATAGTGTGGACATGCCCACTTTAGCAAGTAGTGCAGCAGGATAGCAACAGGCCCAGAAAGCAAGAGAGCGGGTGCTGAGGAACCTCACCTCCACACTATGTGTGCTTCATGGGATTTTGCTTTGGAAAAGCTGTAATCTGGTGCGGTGAACTAAACCAACCCTTAAACTGTAGGAGTGCTCTGGGAGAATATCTGGCTTAGTTTTAACCAAAGGTGATCAGCCTTATAAATGGTGGTGGTTTATTAATTTCTGTACATGAATAATAGTTTTATAGTAGAAATCTCCTTGAGATAGCTGGTGAAAATATATTAAGGTCAAAATCTTGGAAAAAAGGTGCAAATATTTAAGAAGAGGATAATCAGCCGTTGGAAAAGATGTGGTTTTTAAGTTGTTTTCAAGGCAGAGATTATAATTTAGAAAAGTCATTCAGATACACAAGTCATTGTATTAGACTATAATTTAGGAAAGTGAGCAGTGCATGGGAAGATCAATTGTATGACTGCAGTATGGGACTTGGAAGTGAATTTTCCTGGGTCCATTTCACGCACAGAGATTGTCCCTAGGTCTTGTTCTTTACTACTGACTCCTTGCTCCCTCACTCTAATTCTGGCTCTGCTGATAATTTCTTGTGTGACTCCTGTGAACCTTCCCCATTGCCATTTCCTACTTAGGCAGGGGTAGCACTAGATGGCTGTGGTATGCCTTTAATTAATGAATATCAACAGATTTCTTGAAATCTTCATGCTGGTAATGCTATAGTAATGTGAAATCTTGTCGTCCGTGTATTACTGGGCACAGCTGTTCTATTCACAGACACATCCTTGAATGTTTTATCATTATGTCTTCAGTTTATTTTAATCTCTAAAAGGCGGTGTAGTTTTTAAAAGATTTCTAATTTTTTGGAAAACAGCTTCTGTTTTCCAAACAGAACAGTATCAAACTGCTCCTCAGATGAAAGCACTCTCTATACACCTTGTGAATTTTTTTATTTCCAGCCATCCTTGCTTGTTTTTTTCTTCCTCTTCTCTTGCCAGTTCATTTGTCCGGGTACCCCTTAGCAACATCTTTTACTAATGGAAAAACAGAAATGCTTACTGTAGCCGCACTGTGGTTGAATCAGAAACAGAATTTACTCGATAAAGCATTTAGGTTTTCAGTCCCACTATTCTTTCTATTATCTTGAACATTTAATATTGTGTATCAGGGAGATCTACAGATTCTTAATTTGTCTTTTTCGCAGTTGTTATTGCAGCCTGACCTGGAATTAAGAAGTGGAATAATAGTCAGCTGTGCATAGTAGGATCTCTGTCTCTAGATTGGATGAAGAAACTCTTCCCCATTATATTTTGTATCACTGCATATTATGGACTGCAAACTGCAGAAAAATGACTTTGCAGAGTTCCTCTATAGGGACAGAAGGGTTACACAATGAAAATTCACTGCTCTCTCATTTTATTCCTGAGGAATTCGCTGTAAGATTTGCACTCTCAACTTTTGCATCAACGCCATTAATTCTGGATGCCAGGGGGTGCTATAGGTATATGCATTATAATCTGTGTAGGTTTAGTAGTTGGTATAGAGGGCTCATTAAACCTGTTGTATTTTTTATTTTCTTGCTGTTCTGAATTCTGAGTGTTTCACTTCTTAAAGAACTAATTTCAGTGGCAGAAGTGGCGTGTGTTTGTTGCATGCCCTGATTTGGCTTTAGGCAGGTCCTTGGATTTCTAGTACAATTTGTATGTATATGACACCTTATCTGAGTGAGGGAATGGATAAATGGGGTTCAGGCTTGCGAATTCAGCCCTGGGAAATGAACTTTATACTCATGATATGATTTCTTTCATTAAGGGGAGAGAACTTGTGGCATGGAATGAAATGGGAGAGAAATATTTCATTTCTCAGATAAAACCCACATATATACATATGTGTAAATAATACAAAAAAACACTTCTGTGTGTTTTTACATTGATTTCACAAGTGTGGAGATGTTGAAAAAGTAATTTCCTTAATCAAGTCTTCGCTATTTGAAATAAATTTTATTACAAATAAATATTAGGCAAGACTAAATTATTTGAACTACCCATTCTCAAAGGCAGCTTAGTTAATCAAACACCTGTTCTTCCTTTTCTCCTGCTCTAACCATTCAGATGTGTAAGCAGCAAGGAAGTGCAAGAGTCTAATCAGTTTTTCATAAGGTAACGATATAGTGTACATGACTGTTCATATAGCCTGAGTCAAAGGTGACATCAGTAAATTCACACAGAGCGTATCATATCTGTTTCTGTTTGTGTGTTAGAGTCTCTGATGAACATATACTTTATTAGACAGATGGTTTGTAGGTAGTAAGACTTGGGCCAAGTTTTTTTCAACACTTCTTTTCCCAGAGGTGGTTATTTGAGGCTGCACAAATTAAATCCTGGACCTCTAGGTTTTAATTACATTTTTATAATAATTTCTGATTTCCTGTTGTAATATGCTACATTATTTTACTGACTGTTTGAAAGCAATACATCTATTTCAATAAGGTGTACATTAAAATAATAATTTCTTTACTTCCCACTGCAAACAGCGCAGGATTAAAAGCTTGTGTCATTCCTGTCTTCAGGGTAGCAGATGAGCATGTTCTGCAGACCTGTATAATGCCTGCTAGCTTTGTGAGTGTATGTATGTATTTACACAGAGTTTTTTGGAAAGTTTTGCTTTTTTTTCCAAGGAATCTTGACAGACTTGCATGTCTTTCACATACATTTGAAAATTGTTTCAGGTGTGGAGGGATTTGGAGTTGCCTTTATATGTAAAAAATAATAAAAAAAAATTAGTTGATAATAAGAATATCCTTTTGCATACTAAAATTAATTTACCTGTTTAAAAATGAATGGACTACAACCAAAAAGCCTATAGGCATACTACATGAAAGTTGATGTTGCGTGAATATAAGTCAGGCAGTGGTGTCACATTATGAGGAGTTTGTTAGCAATGCTGACTTGAGATATTCCTTCCCTCCTGCTGAGGATTCTCACAGAGTTACTGTGTCACCCCTTCTGCAGAGCACGCTCCACTGTCTACTGAATTGTACAGGCCAGGGAACAGACCTGAAAAAAATAAGTTAAAGTGCCTGAAATGTGTGTATGTTCTCGTTTTAATCTTGGATCAGAAAAACATGCAACTCACCAACAGTTCTGATCCCACTGAAGTAGTAGCTTAGGTTTAGGAAGGACCCGCCAGAACTCTGCAAGCTGGAAAATAAGCATTACACAAACAAAATACATTGTCAAAATCTCACCTTCTGCTCCAGATCAGATGGTCAGCCTACAGTCCTGTGGAAGACAGTGGGCCCCTCAGTGCACTGGAAAGTGCTGATCACGGCATTGCAGGTTTAAAATAGGCAGCAAGAAGGGTATGGTCAGTGTAGCACACTGCATTTGTAAGTCTAACACACATATTTTGTTCACATAAGCCTTTGCCTTTTTTGTTTTTTAAGCTTTTCAAAGGAAAAACAAAGGTGTAGTACTTCCATGAGTAGAGTCCTAGGATGATGACTGTACAATGACTGGAGAAATCGTTATGGAAGGGTTTTGATATATAGCCATTACCTAAGATTAGGGAGATTTTCTCTGTTGATCTGTATAAAAATCATTTGTGTCTGATTTTGTTGGTCATATATGCATAAAATGGGTTTCTAGCATGCAAACTCTGACCTGTGATGATTGTGCATGTCCTTTCTCCCTGAAGACAATCAGTGTTAGATACGTTCAGTGCCACAATTTAACTGTCTTTAGTCTGGATGCAAGTTGCTTCTTGTAGATCCTTTGTTAGATAAAACATATTATTGTTACTATACCCAAAATTACTTTACTTTGAAGGATCGACTTTAAGTCACCCCCAGATTATCTAAAAGCTAACGTCTTCTGTTATTTGTTGCTGTATGTATCTGAACACAGTATAAATGCAATACTTTCCTGGAGAACTGAACTGCGTCATCTGGGTACCTTTGTGTTTTGGAGGCATTTTTATTCCTCCTGGTAGCCCAGGAAGAGAAGAGGGAAAGTAGACAAAGCAGTTTGAAATAAATGTGACAGTAGTTTTTTTCAACTGCAAGTGAAGAGGGAGTTTTGAAGACAGTTTAAAAGAATAGTGTGTTTGTTATGGTTATTCTATAAACATTGCTTGCCTCCCTCTTTCCTCTTTCCATTTATTTTTGGAATGCTGTATTGTATAAGCATAAGGAAAGACCTTTTTTTTTGTCATCCAATTTGATACTTAAGGGCAGATACCACAACAATCCTTAATGTGTCAGACAATATCTGTTGGCACATGTTCCAGCATGTTACCTGGGAAACAATGTGTTTTCCTCATGATGTTATTCTCTCAGCTGTGAAATTGTATTTTAGGAATTCAAAAGAAAAGTGTGCATAGGTGCTTATACTTGACGCCTTATTGTTAATGAGAAAGATGCTTTTAATTACTTTTTCAGTGATGTGTTCACCAGATAAATACTGAACATCAATGGAAAAATAAGAAGACTGCAAAATTTGTAAGAACTGCTATTTCATTCTTGATTCAGCTTTATTGGGTTTGCATTGTGTATGATAGAACTGTAATTACATGATTGCATTCTATTTCTTGTAAAATCTCTTCTTCAGGCACAAAATACAAGATGTGTAACTGATGAACACCTATTCCATGTTTCATCATCATTGTGTAATGTATGGTAAAGTCCTTATTCCAAATGTTACTATGAACATGTTACAGAGACTTATATTAAGTTTCTCAATTGCCTTATAAGTCTTTTGGTGGTTTAATATAAGATACCTTTTCAAAATCACTGAGGCTAAACACGCAGTATTATTTCTATTTTAGAGATCATGGATGTGATATAATTTAGATTAGTAGAATGTAGAGACTTATGAGACCTTATTTTTCTCAGCATTTAATATTATAAAGCTCTTTAAGTATTCTTATCTAAAACTGAGGCAGAAGTGGCACCTGTAAGTTCTCACTTCCTCGGTAAAGCAAACATGATCTCTCAGGTTAAGATTCTGCAGGTGAAGATGTTGCTGAAAATAGTTTAGACATGTTTAAAAAAAATCTTCTTTGCCTGTATTTTCAATACTGATTTATAAGACAGGCAGGACAGCTGAAAAGACACAAAGGTGAAATTAAAACCTATGGTTGAGTGTGTTTAAATTAGTATGAAGCAATAATTTGAGACAAATTATTACTGAGATGCCAAAACTCAATATTTTTATCATCTGTCAAGTTGTAACTATTTTGATTCTATACTGGCAAAGATAGTATCTGTTATTTGAAAAGGAAAATGGTGAGTGGTTAACTACAGTCTGACCAGTTATATGCTAAGCTTTAGAACCCCTATTGGAGGAAAGAGGGATTAAAAACTAGGTTATAAAGAACAAATGATTTAAAATGAAACCCTAATCTACCAAAGGTTGATTGTGCCACATTAGTCTGATTATGTCTTTGATAACAGATTTTCCAGGCAAAGCAAACACAATCGGTTTGATCAACATTACCAGAAGCATTTTGGGAGAAATCACAGGAAAAAGGATTAACTAATTTGGAGAAGACTGAAATCCTGAGCCATGAGGTCTGTAGTGACTGAACTGCACAGTTTAATGAACTGTAAAACTGAACTGTAACAGTATAAACAAGAAGATCACGTACTTAGCAAGAAATATTTTCAATTGTCCCTATAAACTGAGATCGCTCTGCCTGAAAGCAGCTTAAGTTTGTTTCATCTTGAGTATACTTAGGTATGTTTAGATGTATGTAGGCATACATACATATGAACTGATACTATTAATGCCTCTGTATTCTAGGCAAGATGCTTAGGTGTTTCAAGGGATATTTCAGAGTACAAGAAAGATATGGACATACTGGAGTCAGTCCAATAAAGGGTCACAAAGATGATTAAGGGAATGGAGTGTCTAAGGGGTAGAAAAAGCTGGATCTGTACAGCCTGGAGGAGAGAAGTCTCAGGGGGCACTTATCAATGCTTATAAATACCTGATGGAGGAGAGTAAAGAAGATGGAGCCAGACTCTTCTCAGTGGTGCTCAGGGACAGGACAAGAGGCAATGGACACAAACTGAAACACAGGAAATTTAACATAAGCATAGGAAACAACTTTTTATTGTTTTTTTTTTTTTACTGTGAGGGTGGTCAAACACTGGAACGGGCTACCCAGAGAGGTTGTGGAGTCTCCACCTGTGGACATATTCAAAATCTGGCTGGGCACAGGGCTAAGCAACATGGTCTGGCTGACCCTTCTTGAGCAGGGGGGTTGAACAATGCAATCTCTAGAGGTCCCTCCCCACCTCAGTGGTTCTTATATCCTGTGATGTGGGGAAATATCTATGCAATTGTATAAGGTTCTGTACTATATTTTATATAATCCTAGTTAGCCTTGTTCAAGTCACATGCAAGCTAGAAAAGTGGTGTGAACTAGAAGATGAGCAAAAAATGTATAAACTGTAATTTGAAAGGAAGAGGTCTGGAAGAGGTATGAGGAATATGACAGAACTGTAATCTGGGCTGTACAGGGCTGTAATCTTCAGGTAATGGATAGTGCTATTTAAGCTAAAAGACAGTGCTAAAATAACTGAGCTAAAAGTTGATATGAAAGTAGACGATGTTCTTAAAACATGTGGAATGAGATTTGAGGATAATTTTCCTCATAGGTTTTAACTGATAAGAACTGTCTAATTTGGCCAAACTGAAGTAGAATTTCACAGAGATGCTGAAGACCCTCCTGACTTGCAGGTCAGGCTCTGCTATGCTTTTGATCTCTGCTTCAAAGTGTAGAAGTGTGTGAGACGGTCAATAAAGGGACAAAGAACTTTTTAGTGCAGGCAAAATGATACACTTTTCTTCGTGTTGTCCTTGGGAACATTACAGATTATCCATGGAAAAAATTAACCTCTGTACAGCACAGCAAATCACGGCAATAAACTTCAGCCTAAACTGTTATAAGAAGATGAAAATATGAAAAGAACTGTTGCACAACCTTAATTACTGGCAGTATCACTAGACTTCCTATAATGCAGCCCTATAATGTTTCTTAAATCAAACAATGTTTTGTTAGAGCCAGAAGCATAAATGCATGAAGTGGTAAGAAATAGAGTATGCAGCAGAATAGGACTATTTCATGTGTATCACTGCTATTCAGAGCACTTAAGGAAAATAATCAGGTTTATTAGAAGGACTATTGATTATCTAAATGCTTGTGCTTGACGGGATCTGCATAAACAGATACGGATTTAGAACGGTTCTCTGAACATGATAATGTTTGCATGTTAATGTTCGAAGACAATATGCTGAATCTAGCGTCCGTTCTGGTGCACTCTAATCAAGTGCTACTGAAATGAAAAAGACACTTCTACCCTCTTTCCACTTTCTCATTTCCTCCTAAGACTGTGCAGCATCTGGACAGAGCTCGGCTATTTGCACATTGTTAACAGCACAGTCTAATTAGGGAACACAGCAGTAATCGGAGGCCTACGGGATACGACCTACTGAATAGGTAAAAGATATGTTGAAGCATCTTCCTTCTACACATGTGCTGGAACCCCTGCTCCAGGCACTGTGGGGAGGTTATGATTCTGAAAAAGCTCAAAGGCTGATGATGAGAACACACTTCCCCTTCCCTTTAGCCCAACTCTGTTGCTAGCTGGGAGAAAGGTAAGAACCATGCAACAGGGAAAAGTAAATGCGTATGCTCCCTCTAATACTCTCCCTGACTTCAGTTGGTTTAGGGATTACCTGAGCTAGATGGAGCTTTTGAGTATTTAGTGAACTTCAGTGGACTGATCTTCTAAGTTTGCTCTGTGTCACTTTGAATCCAAGGGAACTTGCAGCATCCAGAAAATCTTTTAGCTGTGAGCTCTCTGTCATATGAAGAGTTATCTCTGCTCATTTTGAACCTGGCTTCTAGTGTCTTCATTTGATGTCCTGTGGTTCTTGTACTGTTAGAGATTAAACAGTCATTAAACCCATTTTCTCTATGTCATTTATGATCTGGTTGACCTCTGTCGTGCTCCCTCTAAGCCACCTCTTTTTCAGAATGCAATCACGGTTTACTTTATCCTTCATCCCCCATATAAAGGGCACATTCTGCATATATTCCAGACCTTTGGTCATCCTTAGTTATCTTGAACCTTTTGTGTCCTTCCTTATACTGCTTAGGAGGAAGGGACCAAAATTGCAACTGGTATTTCAGGTATAACGAACCATAGATTTTACACACAGATTTATGGCAGAGTTCTCTGTTCTATTCTCTGTCCCTTCCCTAAGAATTCCCAACATTTGATTTGCCTTTTTTGACCTAAACTGAGCACTGGGTTGACGTTCTCATGGAACACATCCATCATGACTCGTGGTAATGGTCAGCTCAATGCATGTCATTACAGAATCGTACACACAAATTTAGGGTCATTTTTCTTCATGTGCCTTCACCTTTACTTACTCTGAACTTTATCTGCTAATTTGCAGCCAGTCATGCAGTTTTGTGAAGGTCTTCAACAGTTCCTTTTAGTTTTGGCAAGAGACTTCAGTAAAAGGCTTTTGAAAACTGAGCTAGGTTGTGCCAGCCATACAAAAAAATACTAAGAAGGTAATAAGGCAGGTCTTCTCTAGCAGAAGCTGTGTTGACTTTTCCTGATTGAATCACATTTATGCAGGTGTCTTTTGTAACTTTATTCTCATATGTTCTATTAAATGCCAGTACAGCCTACAGCTTCAAAGACCTACCCTGCAATATTTTTAAAAGTTGCCATATTTGCCATTTTTCCAATCATAAAGTACAAAGGCAGATTTGAGAATGTACCACTATATATCATAACTTAGTTATTTCATTCCTGAGTTACTTTAGATCTCCTGGCTGTATACTACCTGATTCTGACAATTTTTTTGTATTCACTTTGTCAAATCTTTCTATAGCCTATTCTACACTCACCTGAATTTCAGACAGGTCTTGTTCTGAGTCCCTCACAAACCAAGTTTCCTTTAAAAACTTTCCGTTTACTTCTACATCCTTCTGCAAAGGATTGTTCTTCTTCCTCTGCTTGCTTTTTTTGTGCCCTGATCTTCAGCTGGCCCTACAGACATGTTGGTAGGCTTCTGCTCCTGATGTGTTTCAAGAAAAATGTAGCATTAGTTTTGATTCTTTAGTTGTTCCTCAAACACTTGTTTGGCCTGCCTTTTTGTGTGCTTACACTTCATCTCCCAGAGCTCATCAGCCTTTCTGTTTTCTTCCTTTAGACACAACTTCAGCTCTTGGAAGGTTGCCTTCCTGCTTCTAATCTACCTTCCCCGCCCTGCTGACTTCCCATCGCCCTTTCTCAAGCCTTTCCTAAGTGGCTTTGTGATTGTGTCCTCAAGTAGTCACTTCTAAGAATTTTATTGTCTCCCCTCTCCCTGTGGGTTTTGAATATGACTCTTTATGTTCTTTTGAGGCTGAGGTCAATTTTGGGGGGGGTATTTAGAGTTTTATACCCCTGCAGAGATATTGAAACTAGGCATGTTGCTGTTGTGTAGGTTGGTGTTACGGAAGGGCTCTTCGGCTATGCAAGATTTTTGAATCAAGTCATGCACTACATATTTTATTGTGGACTATCTAACTACTTGGTTCATGAAACAATAGTTAATGGTGTCTTTTATTTGGTCATTGTATTATATATGGATACCTTTTTTTTACCTTCATAGAGATAGCTAAAATCTGACATTATTATCACATTTTCTGCATGTGTTTCCTCATGTCCCTAAGCTTTTCAGAAATGATGTCATCATTTCAGTTGGTAGATTCATGCTCATCTCTTCCTGCTTAGGCCTTATATTTCAACCCCTATAGAGTCTACTTTATGAGGTACTTAGCTCATCTATCTCTTTTGATTAGGCTCTCTTTGAAGTACAGAGGTACTCTCTCTGCTTCTGATAGAGCTGGTTGCTCTACTTTTTCCTGTGTATTTTGTATACAGTGTTTTGTATGTATTTTATGTAGATTTTAAATTTTATTTTTATTTTTTACATTTTTATGTACATTTTTTGGTATGTATTTTGCATTTTGTATTCATAGGTGATTTACTAAGTTTCTGATATGCCCAGGATGTCCATGCTTTCATTTAGGGCTAGACATTGCAATTCTGTCATCGTATTTCTTACGCCTTACGGCTTTCATGTGGAAGCACATGTACCGACTTTATTGTTCTCTTGGCACTGTGTTTGAAGTCACAGCTTGTTTGCTGTTGTCTGCTTGACTGCTTCCATCCTCTGATACTTACTGCACTGAATTTTCTTATCTCCATCTGTAACAGAGGTGTTACCTTGTATGGCATGGTCTTTTTTCCCACATTGGTATTACCTTACTTTTTTTGTTTAAACTTACTCATAATCTTCTGTCTTAGTTTTAACCACCAGTAGCTTGGTTCCTGTTTTCTTCAGCTGAAAGCTCCTTTTTTTGAGGAAGTAGCCCTAATTCCTAATGCATCTGAATCTCTGTTCTCTCTGCCATATTGTGAAGTAGATGTAAATCTTGGTACGACACCTCGCTTTCTGATTCTGAGCAGAATACTAGGAGCAGTCAAGGCATGCTGTCATTGTAATCCTGGTTCTCAATTTGTTTCATAGGAACTTATATTTTTCCTCTGTCTCAGTTCAGCTATTTATCTTTCTTAGGATCATGCGTCATCTGCATTTTTCAGACAATATGAGAATATATATATGACATTCAACAAATTTAAACAGTTCACACTTTAAGAATGGGTCAAAATGTGAGGGAAAGTTCATCTGCTCTTAAACCTGGTATTAACTTGGACATTGTGATGTGGTGAAATGGCATTTCATCATCTTGCATGTGGAAACTGGTAAAGGAAAAAAGAAAAGGTCAAACCCAGGAAGGAAAGGAAAACTCTCACATTCAAGGAGAACAATATTTAAGTGCATAAAAAAATAGGCGAGTGTTTCCTAACTACATTCTGTCTCAGAAACACTGCTCTAGTTTTCCGTGGATCCCTGACCTTTTCTTCCTACATGTAAAGACAGGAAGCCTCCAGTCACCTTTTTGTATCTTGCAGGAAAGTGATAACATGCTGTTCAGCATGGGTCTTCTCATTCTGAAATAATCTCTTCTTTTCCTACATGTATACTCTTAGAAACTTCTTGTTAGTAGTATCACCCTATTGCTGCATGAAAGTCTGAGATTTTACTACAGTACAGAAAGGAATGTCATAACTTAGGAAAGAGAATAAGCTGGCAAAGGGCCTGAAGGGTAAAAGGAAATCTTGCTACTTAGGCAAACAAGGTCAGAAGAACACCTACAGAGAGAAAATGAAACTACATCACCAAAAGCTAACTTGATTCCTATTGAATTTTTCTTATTTCTTTAATTAATCTTGATCCATTTAAAATATAGAAATAAAAATAAACTGATCTCTTTCCTTTGATAAACTTTAGTAACAAAATAGTGACTGTAATCCTATCAAGTTTCTTCCAAATATTACCAGTAATGCCTACAGTCTATTCATCTTAGCGCTTCAATGCCTCCTGATGCACAGTGACTCTCTTCTTTTTTCGTGACTCTTAGATGTCACATATGAAAATAATTTCTCCAGCCGGTTAAACAACAAGATATTCTGTATTGATAGATGGAAAAATGGATATACTTTCGGCTCCATTTCCACTGCTGTGTCTTTTACATGCAAATAACACATGCAATCCTGGTTTTAGGGTAATCTGTAGGAGTCCCTGAGTAATGGGGAGGAATCCATGTGGGTTCTTCTTGTGAGAACCTGTGGGATAATGAAGTTTGCTGCATGCTGCTGGGTCCCTTGTGGAGTTATCCCCTGGGAGAGGTATGTGTGGTCTGTCATCTTTCTCAATTCAATCCCTCTGCTTTGCTTTCATTTAAGAGATGCAGTTACTTCCTATTTTCCAGGGAGAAGGTATAACTCTTCTACTAACTCTCATCCTTTGCTCCTTTCCCCCCTCTTAATGGTGGGTGAGGAATGTACTGCTGAACACTTGGAAAAAGGGTGATGTGGAAGGCAGAGTTATCAGACACAGGAAGAGAAATTTAGGACAGAGACAAGGCAAGTGAGAAGTAAAATACGGCTTGGATCAGCATGGATATTTGAAAAGATGTCTAGACATCATGGTAGTGAATGTAACATAAAAGGTTATTTAGAGAAGTCAAAAAAGACAAGTATGTGTAGACTTTGCAGGAGCTTTTGTGGGCTAGATCAGCCCTTTTAGATGTGAGGTGTTTGTGCTCCTGTCCCGTGGCAGGGTCGTGGCTGAGCAGACCCCAGTTTGGATCTGTGTCTGTCCTGTTAGCTGTATGAAGGCAGCTCTTATAATGGGTTGCCATTTTGCTTTTCTGTGCTCAAGGGCTCATATAGCTGTGTATTGTTATGCCCCTGAACTCACTTCTCTTAACTTAGCACTTGGCCTTGTTTAATTTCAATCACCATGTTCAGCACTGTTTGCAAACATGAAGCAGTTATGTCTTCTGTCCTCTTGAATGTGAGAATGTCATTATGACCGTGGGTCACTTTGGGCTGCCTGTCACCTGTAGCTGTGGAAATGAGCTACTGCAATCCAGGCTGGGTTTAACTGGGCCCTCAGAAATCGAGTCTGTCTTGAGTGATACTCTTGCTTCTGTGGCATTGTTTCTGCGCTTTATGACTGCATGCAAGTTTTGCAAAACTTTTCAGCTCCTGGTAATAATCACGTGGAATTAGTCTGCAGCTTTTAAAAGTTCCCGGAAGAAACTCTTTACACTTGCTTTAGAGAAGATTCTCTCCAGGATATGGCTCAGGACCTTGTGCGAATGTGTCTGGTTTCTACAAAATAAGAAGCTAAAGGGAAGACTCTTGCTGTGCTCGAAGGAGAGCAGAGGTTACAAGAGTGTATCTGCAAGACTGAATTCTGTGGATAATGCACAGACTTCATGGCATGTTTCCCTTTAGTTTGAGATTTCTCTGATTTTGATAAACTAGTTAAAAATACATCTTATAGGCTTGCTTATTCTTGCCTGTATACTTGGCTTTTTAAAAATGCTTTTCTGCTATGTGTTTCTTCAATGAATGCAGAACATTTCTAAACTACTTTTCTCACGTGTGTAAGATGCAGTCTGCCTATACCTTGCTGTCCTATAATCCACGAGATCAAAGACACTTGATTTTGTCTCTGAAACAGATGGAAAGTACTATATTAGGCTAAGCAAACAGTTTGATTCAAATGAACTCCAAGAACAAAAGAACGGCTACACTGGGTCAGAAGAAATGTTTATGTAGCATGATGTCCTGTCTCCAGCAGTAGTAAAAGGGGAAGCATATTTAAGGATATAAGAATAGAATTAATCTGTGATAGTATTTCCCCAAGAATACTCCTCCAGTATCCAGCAGTTTGCAGCTCAGAGGATCCCTGAGTTAGTGGCAGCATCCTTCTTTTCCAATGTATTACTAGCAGTGCGAATAAGGGGTGGCCTGGAAGACAAATAGCGTAATGAAAAATTGCATGCCAAGTTTTAGTGACTGGTAGTCAAGGAGAGTTAGAAGATGACAGAACTGCCTGATTTTGAAATGAAGAAAAAGTTGTCAGTACACTCTGCTGCCCAAAATGTGATTGCAAGAGAAACAAGTTGTGCTGCCAGACTTGACCTCTCACTCTGTAAGCTTCATAATACCATTCTTAAAACAATGTCAAATGCTAGAACTTTGCGAATAACGGTATTGTTGTGGAAGGAGTGCTATATACAGACATCTGCGAGTGGAGTACATGTTTTTATTTACTTATTGCTTTTTTTCCCTCCTGCCTTAATGAACCACACTTGTGAACTGTGAGAATGAAGGTTGCATCTTGTCTCAGAGGAGGGAAGTTCCAGGGTCTCCCATGGCAATTTCTACCTGAGACACTTTATTTATCAGAGGTCAGTTAGTCTTGTGCCAATTATCATTCTCTTAAGAGCCGTGGATAGCTACCCTGTTTCCCTCTAACCCATAAGGTCAACATTTCTGCTAATAAGTGTTATTACTACTGTGCGCTAGAATTCAGACATTTCTTTCCGTTAAATAGGCAGTTTCTAAATGGTGTTCACTGGTAAAAAGCACTCTTCCAAGTGATGTTGTACCTGATGTTAATTCAATATTGCCATTGGGCAGAAGTGTCTGCCAAAACCTGCTGAGAGTGTTGAGTGAGAAAAACCCATAAGCATCAATCAGATTTGGACCAGAGGTTGTCTACTGTAGAAAACATAAAGCTTTCTGATTTCACTGCTCACTCAACAGCTCTGAATCTGTACAAATTCTTACTCTTCATTCCTTTTTTCATCTCAGACTGTTGGCACATATCCAAACACTTTGGCTGACTATCCACCTCTATGAAGTCTATGTTTTCATGCTTGTTAATATTTGCTTTCTCTTTTGGAAAAGGATACACTGTATAATGTATTCACCAAGGCTTTTTTACTTCAAATTTGCTGTCTCTCCAGACCAACATTCTTAGCAGTTGGAATTTATTTATTCTGTATGTAGGAGGTTCCTTTTACAAACCAGACTTGTGGTTAACAAGTGGTTATCTATCACTTAGCCCTTCCCTGCCCTGTCCAAACGAAGGTTAACATCCATTGCCATTAGAATATACAACTAGCAGAGCCATAGCAATCAGAGTTTGATAGCTAAGTCCTGAAAAGATTTTGAAAATTTTATAACATTTTCTGTCCTTATATTGATTTTAAAATACATCTTTATGACATTCAGATTTCCTGCAATACACTGTGATAACAATATACTAAAACTAAGTACTCCAAGACAGCTTTTCCAGTGGTGAAATCAAAGGTAAGCACAGGCAATTTACATCTACCCATTCCTAATTTGGACAGCTGCCCGTTTTCCTATGCGAAATAGCTCAACTTATTGCTTTTTTTTTCTTTTAATTTATAACCTTACTGCTCCAGGGCATACCACTTTCTACTTCATTGCTTTCCTACAGTGGATCACCCAGAGAACATTCTACCATGTTGTACTTTCTGCAAATTTGTCTACACTAGGAAATCTAACTGAAAGAGTTGTTGCCATCTTCAGTCATTTCATCAAAGCTTTTTAATGGATGATCTTCCCCACTTAATTCCTCCCCACCCTAGTAAAATAACCTTATTCTAACCTGGTTTAAATAATATGGGTTTTTATCCTAGAACAACTCTTCCACAGTAATTCTGAGTGAATAATTAAATGTGTCTGAAGAGGTTTGTTTGTTTGTTTGTTTTTGTTTTGGTTTGTTCCCCCCCCCCCGAATTAGCATTTCAAATGGTAGTGATTATGATGTATTTTCTGTGAGTGTCAGCTTTTATCTGCTGTTATACAAATTCCTCCCTTTTGCAGTTTTTCTAGAGAATGTTCATTTTCTATTCTAGTTCAATGGACTACTTTTATAATCAAGATCATTAGCTCCAAAATTGTTTCCTAGTTTTCATTTTTAAGGTCTTAAAGAGTTCTAATTTACGTTTGAAGCCAAACTACTACTTCTGTCTTCAAAGAGTTCAGAATGAATCAGCTTAAAGCAATGTGCTGTTTCCCTTATGCTTTCCATTGTCAACATTGACTTTTACCACTAGTCATAACGCTCTGTAATAAATGTTGATTGCAGGAGCATCATAACAGTGATACACTACTTTGTGTGCTGAAAGCATTAATTCTAGGTAAATTTTTGCATCCTTCAATTAATCCTTTCCTGGTCAATGAGGTATCACTGTGACAGTAATGCTTTAGTATTGTCTTCAAAGTAAGAAACCTGCAAAACCAGAGATTTAGTGAGTTAGGCCAGGAAATGAGTATGACAACCAATTTGCCTATCTACAGTGACTCATAATCAAGTAGAAGCAAACATATTTGTCAAGAAGGTTGTTCAGCCTGATTGCAAATGCCATATTTGTCGCCTCTTCAGTAGACTTTAATCAGTGCGCAAGAAATTTTTCATTCATCTAGACATTTTTGAGTAGCAGCAGTGTTCCTCCATGTAAATATGTTTATTTGTACTGGACTGTACAATGATCCATCTTCTCCAAAGTAAATAAGCCCTTAGGTTGTTCTTGTACTCTCTTTGTGGATCACACCAATGAACCAACTCAAAGTTAGCTCTCTCTAGAGTGGCTGATTGCATCCATACCACATAGTGCTGGGATTCATGTCACCCATGCGGCACTGAGGCATAACTCTTAATATATTTTGTGTCCTGGATAAGGAGACTGTTGTGCCAGTGTACCTGAGTCATAGGATGTGCACTTTTGTGGCTGGTTGCAGGTAAAGATGACATAAGTCCTTCTGGGTTCGGGGGAATAGAGCTGCTCCAGAAGGGGAAAACTAAACTGAGTAAGCATACATACTGCCTATCTGAAGGGAATGCTACAACATACGGTGCTGCCAGCTGCGCTTGTGTTTTCTGGGAAACTCAGCAGAATTTGCAGTTCTTGCCCTGAGGTGGTTGGATCACTCCATCAGTGATCCCAGGAATGAGAATGGAAGTATGGCACTGCAGGTAGTCAGGGAAGCAGGTCCTTGAGTGTGAATCATAGAATGAGCCAAACAAACGCTGTATTTGCACATTTATTATAACCCTATTCTGCATCTTAGGAAACATGGTTCTGGAAAGAGTACTAAGGAAGCCAAGCAACTGTGATCTGCCTGTGCAATATTGTGACAAAAAGAAATAACGTAATCCTTGGAAGTTGAAACAGGGAAACAGCAGGAAGGATTGAGAAGAACACTCTAAGTATACGAGCACAGAAAATACTGTTTCATTTGTCTATGATTTTAGAAGGATGTTGAAAAGTTGACAAACAGAGACAAAATTACTGAAATCTGGGAAGTCTAAAAGAGTGCAGGATCAGTGGTACCCAGTGACAAGACAAGGCACAATGGGCACAAACTGAAGCATAGAAAGTTCCAGTTGAACATGAGAAAGAATTTCTTTACTCTGGGGGTGATGGAGCATGGGAACAGGTTGCCCGGAGAGGATGTGGAGTTCTCCTTCTCTGGAGATATTCAAGACCTGCCTGAGGTCCTGTGCAGCCTGCTGTAGGTGACCCTGCTTCGACAGGTGAGTTGGACTAGATGATCCCCAGAGGTCCCTTCCAACCCCTACCATTCTGTGATTCTGTGACTCTGTGATTCTGTGATCTCTATTTTATCAAAGTTTCAAATCTTAATAATAGCTTTAAATAGTTTTCACAGAAACTTAAGACATGCTTAAAGATTTTGCTGAGCTGTGTCCATAGTCATTACACAGTAACATTATGTCTTTCTTTTTTTCTGCACCCCTTCTTGTGTTAATCAGATATCCATCTTTACAGAACATGATTTACTCTTGTGGATATGAATATTCCAACCAATCTCCCAACAAGGGAAGAGAGGAAGAGAGAACAGATGGAGCTTAGACAGTACAGCCAGATTTTAATTAACACCTTTGAGCAACCACAATGCTGCTAAATTATGATGAACTAGAAATTGATTTGATCTTTCAGTAGGTATATTTTGGTGATGAAGTGGTATGGTTCTGTCTACATTAAGTTTCTAAACATTCCATTTTTTTTCCCAAAGTACTTTTGCTCCTGGTATCCCTAGACACAGTAGGGAAAGTGACTGACCAACAATTTTGATGTTGAATCACTTATTCCAACTAGGATTATAGAAAACGTTATTTGAAATGGTTGCAGAGCTATTGAACTGCAGAGTGGCTCCCGGTGTGACTGAACACTGTGACAATGGACTGATGTCAGTGATTTGTAGATGTATAGAATTTCTTTTTTTATATTGAGAAAAGCCAATTATGATTAATAATGTAAAAAGGTGTCTGGAATATGAGCAAAAGATATTTTGTAACAACTGCCAAAAAATAAAGTGTTATTTTGAACTCAGTATTTTTTTTTCTTTTTTCACATGTGCATTCAGAATAATGAATATTGTATAGGGTAGTTTGCCTGGGGGTCTTTCAGTGTACTAGGAGGATTCCTGTAAGGAAAATGACTGCTGTTGCTAAGTAGCCACAAGAAGAAAATTGCACAATTGGAAAATACGTCTCAGGAGAAAATATTTTTTATTTATTTGTTAAACCACTTAGAGTAGCTCTCAGACTATTTTGACTAATCCTACCACTTCTCAGTGCAGTTTCATATGGTTCAGATGAAAATCCTCCAGTGCAATGCTGAGACAGATGTCTGGATTACAGTACAGTGGTATGTTCTTCTATGCTTTCATCTCTGTTTAACAGGAAGTATTTCCATTGATACTCACCCCCTTTGAGCAGCAAAGACACGATTGCACATTGGCTGGCAGGAATATCAATTGAATAGTTTTTTGTTTTCAAAAGTTGCCTTATTTCAGCTCCAGATTTCTTAGTTTTGCCAGGATTTCGGATCCTGCAAAATTACATTGTATGTAGGAGTGGTCTTTAAGTCATAAACTTTATTGATGGATGATATTCAACGAGGAAACAAACATAGATCTAGAAGCTGGAAACCTAGGTTTCAGCCTGCTGTGTTGCTAAATTCATATATGCTAAGCTCTGAGTGATGTGGCAAAGTTACTTGAGAATTCCTCTGATTTTATCACTCATCAAAATATGAAAGTTATCCTGGTAGTTTAGGCGTAAAAATAACCATTAGTTCAAAATTTGTCAGGAAGTTAGTCAGTGAGGACAAATATTCTGGTGAAAATTAGTTTCTGGTTTGCAGTTGGAAAACCACAAGTCATGTAAATGTAATACCTAAACCCCTCTGCCCAAAAATTATGAGAACATTTTGTAATTGCTGCCTTCTTATTTGAATGGAAGAGTTGCATGTGTTTGTATCATTGTTATCTAGGACCACAATGAGAATGTGGAAATTCTTTGTTTCTTTGACCTCACACTTAGATATATGTTTAAGGATGGATGGGTCCAGAGAGGGTTATCAGAAGTATAAATCTTGTTGTGTATTTTGATCTAGTGATCTAATAAGAATTTTTCCAGATTCTTTCTCTTTCACAGGCAGAATCTTTGCCTTAATGCTGGCGAGGGATGGCTACATACCCTGTCCCCAGCAGGTTTCCGAGCCTGCTTTTCTCTCTTGGTGCTGTGGACTCTCCATAGCGTGTATATGTTGCATGAAGCTGTTTGAGCTCAAATAGACCCCAAGAGAAATTGTTAGTCTTTCTGTATTTTTGAGGTTGCATATTACAGTGTTCATCTAAAGCTTACTTTGTGAGTTTTATATGAAAGCAGACTTTGAATAAAGCACAAATATTTCTGGGAGCAGGACCAAAGTGCATGTTTTCATTTTCCCCCGTGAAATTTCTAGCCCCTAGGGCACAGTTGCGCTTCTACTCATGCTTTGAACACTTAAATCAAATCAAATAAGCAACTAACTTTTGTTAAACTTTCTTTTAGTGTACTGCTGCAAATTTTAGACGTGCTCAGAGCACTCCTTCCAGTTTGTCCTTAGTAAATGTTAATGCTGTTCTGTCTCTTTCTTGTATCTCAGCCTGCCTCAGTCATGAAACTGGATACCCAGCTGCTAAGGAAGGACAGCTTCAGTGCAGTATCAGAAGAGAAAAGCAATCATATACAGGACTTTCAGAAAAGCAGGAAGAGGTTTAGTGATTTTGTGTTCCTCCAGGAGTCTTCAGAGTTGGTTTGGTGGGTCTTTTTGGATCCCAGTTGCGGATTTAATGAAGGTAAAGGATAGGGACTGAGTGTTAAGCAGTTTTTCCAAAAAGAGAATGACCCCTAGACTATGCAGTGAAGCATCAAGAAACCAGGTTCAGAACAAGACAAAGGAGGTAGTTTCCCACACAGTAGGGATTTGTGAGATTCCCTGACAAAGGTTGTTATGGATGCAAACAGTTTCAACAGGTTGAGGAGAGAACGAAAACCTCTTGGAAGATAGTTCCATTGAGGACTGTTGAATAGAAAACTGGATTAGGCTCAGCAAGTCCTGTGAGCAGAAAATAGAAGCTAGCACAATATATAAGAGAAATATCACATATACTTGTCCTTTCTCTGCACTGATTATCCATTTGTAGCCACTGTTGCTGAAGACAAGATTACAGGGCTATAGGGATCCTGGGTCTGAACCAGCATGGCTATTAAACATTTCACATCTCCTCCAGTCCACTTCCAGTTCCCTCAGTCTGTTCTCTTTCTAGCTAGTTGTGCTCTTGTAATTAGTTCTGAAGACCCATTTAGACAACCTTATTGAGTAACAGTTTCAAAATTAGGTATCAGTTTTCAATTAGTCAGTTGAAGCTTTTCCACAAAGTGTTACCTTTGCATATCAGATATTCACATACTCATATACTGAATTTGAATCATGTAAGGTAAGTCAATCTGAGCCTCCTTGGTGCCTCCAACACTACGCTTGTGTTCATTTTGGAGAAATGGTACAGTGATTAAATTTTCTTGTAGTTTAGTTTGAATATCATATCTTCCAGTCAGTTGTAGATGATCAGTAAGTCTCCAAAGGAAATATGAATCAATATGGGTAATTCAATGCAAAACACTTACAGTAGCCTGGAAAAGGAAAATTAATGCTTCTATTCTGACTTCGACTCAGGAAATGAAAAGATCACAGAAGAGAAGTCTATGCTAAATTTCAATTTTAACATTATCAAAATTTGCAAGGTTTTTAATTAAATTGTGTTGATAATACAAAAAGAAAACAAGTTCCATTTGGAAAGCTGATGATGGACATCACTATTTCAGAAACCAAAGCATTTTTGAAAATATTTCAGCGTTACTATCTTTATTTTAAAAGTGGATAGGTACTATGTTAAAGTAACATTTATAAATGCTGTCTTTAATTGATATGAGGTAGAAGTTAAATGCAAATAATATATTTGAAATTTATTTGGAGTTCCATATAGGAAGTGGTAATAAAGAGTATACTGGGAATAAGACCTCAATGCCAACTGGAAACACAGTCTACATTGCCTGTGTCAGTTTCTGAACACAATAGGTCACACTTCATCTGAAAGTACAATATGGAAGATATATGTAAGAAAAGATAAAGAAAAGCTTTTTAACGTGCTGGTAGAGAGTCTTAAGGTGAGTGAACTTCTATAGCACTTTTGCCTCTGTTTATGGGTAAGATATACTGGCAAAATGTTCTGACTCATCTTTTGCTGTTTGTTTTATAAGTACGGGAAGGACACGAGTAGAAAGTTTATAGCTTTTGACCCCTCAAAACAGACCTGTCAGAGGTATACACATGCAGATATTTATAGATATGGGCCACTGTGCTACTACCGATACACACACCTATCTGCACATCATATGCTGTATATATACATACAGATACTACACATGTATGTATATATATGCATATCAATAGTAGCACAATCGCCCATGAGATGTAACTGAAAGTTGCCCGACACATAGCTGCTCCAGAGATCATGGGTCTCCTCTAACTACTTGGTTATATATGCCAGCCTCATGCAGTGCCTTAGGTGTCCTGCAGTGACCCAAATGTCCCGAAATAGCCTCATTTAGGTTGCTGAATTGCTCTCAAAAGGACTGTTATTATGTGTTCCATACAGCAGATTGTTAACTGTATTTTTTCATGAGTCAGAAGGAACTTCTGACACGCCAAAATCAAGGACTACTAACCTGACCTAGTATTATACCCAGGGAAGCATACAGTTTGAAGTTTTTGCAGGAATGTTTGGAAGTCAGTAAAACAAAAGTAATGCAGGTTGGCTTGACTGTTTCTCTGAGCAACATGGATGGAGCCACCCATGCAGGCTGGCGCTACTCACTTTTTTCTTCTGACTTCCTGTCAGAACAAGACACTGATGCAACAAAGCCAAAAAATTCTTAGATTCAGAAGTCTATCTTTCACATTATAAGCTGATCCAGAATTTTGAAAAAAAAAGAAAAATATGAGTTAGTAAACACTTAGATTTGGAAATTTAAGACTACTGAGAAACAATTTAACATTTTAAAGTGTTCTAGATGTGTTACATATGTAAAAGTTGTTCTGTGATGTTTTGTGAATCTTTATTTACACCTAAAAATGCTGACTTCTCGTGATTTCCCTAAAAATGCAGGTTATTCAATTGATTGATTTTCTGTCGGCGTAATATGTAGCTACCTAGTGACAGGCTGTAAATGGAGCAAGATCTGAGTTACGTAGCTAGAATGACAAAGGGGATTCACATGGAATTCAAAGATTCTGGAAAGCAAATGAGATGATGCAGTGACAAGCATGACTAGAAACTTAGGTGCAGATAGGTATCTTTCTGTTCATTTGAAGAGATGATAACTTTGGTAGTGTTAGCAAGCCTTCAGCTTCTGGGAGATGATCAGGCCTCAATTTTGACCAAAATTAATGTTCCTTCCATTCTGCCTTGAAGGCAGTAACCTCTTCTTCTGGAGGCTGGTTTCTGTGACGCTGTATGTGCTTCCAGGTCTTTGAGATGAGATTATAGTATATAAAGTTTCACACTGGGATTGTTCACAATGTTCTCTTCTGATTGTATCTTTTGAAGTCATGTTTTTAAGCATAGTGAGACTATGAAACTTTACTTGAGAAAATACTTCACACATCAAGTTGTTTGTGCTGTGGTTTCAATCAGGAAGGATGTGTTAATGGAGCTGCTTTGGCTTAGGAGAAAGGAAGCTGATGACCTGAAGTTATTAACTTATCTAAAATATGAAGTAAATGGCTCAACTGCTTGGATCTCATGCCCTCCTATCTGTCCTGTGTAGGCCAAATGTACTGACTTGAATGCTATAGCGAGATCAGCATCTTTGGGTTTTTTTAGAAAGGCAAAAAAATAGTATGATAGAAGGCTTTGGCTATTTTCAGGATTTTTCTAGAGTGCTAACTGAGCTTCAGACCTTGTTTTATTTATTGTGATGTTTGTCTGTATTAATTTTTTTAAGCACTCAACTCCATGTTTATGTTCTGTAACATATTTAGGTAGAAATAAATAAAATACTATAGGATCAGGTGGTTCTCACCTCTAAATCTTTCCTTAAAATTTGATGCCTATTGATAGAAATCCTGTTTTCATTTTGCCAAATACGATTTTAAAGTTGCTATATCTATTATAAGGAAGAGAATATGAAGTGCAAGTGGATATATTTTGTCACTACTCAGTAAAATGAAGAAGTTTATCTAGAATGTGTTTAAAATGGTAAGATTATCCTGTTTTCCCTCATGGAATTCCATCCATGAGTGCAAAAGAAGTCAAATGTTCTTGGGTAAAGGTGTAATAGCATATCATTAACCATTCCTGAGAATGTATGGGAGATTAAAATAAATGACAGTTTAAATAAAAATAAAAATAATTCTTCTTTGCTGAAGTTCAGACATTGCTGCTATAGTATCTTTTAAGGTGTTTTTCATTTAGATTCTTAGAATGTAAGAAATCTGTGAGCGATTCTTGTTACAAAATCAACTGCTAATTCTGTCAATGAGGCTCTGTAACAGAATTTGCTCCTGTATTTCCTCAAAATCAACATTTCAAAGCAGAAGTAAGGTAAACTAATACTACCTAGCAGTGGATTTTTTTTTCTTCTAGAAATAAGGGCCATATTATTTTAACATAACATAGCTGAAACTTTATTCTTGGATAATCCTATTAATTTTACAGGCTTTATTTAATCATTGACTTAAGTTAGGGCACATGCTCATCATACAGATTTGTCAGTTACTTCTTAAGTTTATCGAAAGTCCATCCGGTTTTATCAAAGGTGATTTTATGCGGTTTGGGTACCTCAGATACAATAAGCAGCCATCTGCATTCAGCATACATTTCTTTTTTGTCACAGAGAAGGTGTAGATTTTAAAATTAGTGCTTTTATTTTTCATATAACAGTATGTTTTATGCTATTTGATCATGAACATTGAACAGCAAGTTAAGAATACTACATGGGGAACGGTGGGTTGAACTGACTGGGAAAATAAGCTGTCATGAAACAAGAATTTCCACTGATAAAATCTTATGCTGGAAATTTCTGGATCAGGGATCCCACACAGTGAAGTTGGAGATACCTTTACAAGTCATCAGTGTTCAACATATATTGTGGACCGGCAAGCAACATATTTTTTATATCGCCCAAAATACAAACTGACAGCCAGTGCAGTCTCTGAGCACACATAGAATCTACACTGTGCTTGAAAGTGCTGTAATATTGTTAAGCATAGTCAAATTGTATAATATGAACAAATTTAACTCATGTCTCATATCTAAAACTGATAAAACTGGTTTACAGCATAAGCTCAAGAAAAAACACGTGTTCATGTAAATTCCAGGTAGTTGCCCTAAACTCCTTATCTTGGTAAACATATTTCAGAATGCCACACAGGCATTCAGTGGATCAGTCACTCAAAAACGGTTCACTGAAACATTTGGAAAAGGATACAAACTGATTTTCATCCAAACAGGAACTATGAATATTGTAGGACAAAATTTTGGATGGAAAGAGTAACTTTTAATCTGTATCAGGACCCAGACAACATAAGAAAAAACAGTCTAGCCGTTTTTCACATCTGAAGACTGAAATGTGGGGATTTTTGTTGGGCTACATTTTAGTGTACAAGCTGTTGTTTGGGCAGAATGCTATGTAGTACTCATTCTATTATTAGGAATACTAGAAGATATTGCAGTGATTGCTGGTAAAAGCATAGCAGTGGAGCTCAATGAGCAGTCATAGCTGTTATGCATGCGCTTTCTGGGTGGTGCAGATTTTGCAGACTGGAGTTCATACTACAGCTGCGAAGCTCTTTTGGTGAATGAGCAGTGACTGTATGATGGAGGAAAACAAGGACAAGTATTTTTCACCTTCAGCAGCAGATGCAGGCTTTCAATGATGGTATGATAATGAATATTCCAAAATTTGATCTACTTGTATTCAGTCTTTCTCTGAAAAACAGAAACATAGGCATACAGCAATTGCTGCTATATTAAGGTGTTGATACCTCAGGCATAGTATTTTGCCCCTAACAGCCTTTTAAATCCTATGTGAAACTACCTCTGAAGAAAAAGGTGTATAATGTACCTATCCTGATATTATGAGTGAACAATTTTTCATCTTTCTGTCACTCAACCTGTAATTTTTAGTTATTGAAATTAACAACGTACTTTTTCACTTCCATCACTCAATCTGTAATTTTTAGCTATTGAAATTAACAGCATCTTTTATTTAACTTTTTAAAATGCAGTAGTATATATTCTAGATAGACATTTATCTCCTATTAAAAAAAATAATTCAGGACTCTGTCACTGTGGAGTTAAGTCAAATAATTTTAGTAGTAAATATGTCTATTATTCTTTGTCAACATCGGCTAATTACAAATATTTAGAAGTTCCTCTTAAAAGTGGTTTATCTTGCTGCTTGTTTTTTTTCATAGAAATGTGCAAAAAAATAAACCGAACATCCTCTTACACACTTGTGAAAAGAAAAATACTTCTTGATCTTTAGCAGGGAGCATTTTTTCTTCTGCAAACATTGAATCTTTAGAGAAAACAAAATTATTTGTTAAGGAAAACATAGTGCAATTTAGATAATAGAAAATAAATAATCCATGTAATAGGTATATAAAATCCGTAGTGTATTTGATTCAGTTTGATCATGACCAGTGTGAATATGTGGTGGATAAGTGTCCCTTTGGCAGTTTGCATCCTTTCTTCTTTGGCTTGTTCTCTTTGAGTGTGCTTTTAAATTAATCTCAGGGCTAGCTGCTGCTGGACAAGGTGGTTTCCCTCTTCACTCTGGCCATGTGGTCCTGCAGCTTCCCCTTAGCTAGCTCAAGAGCTGCACCAGCATGTTACTTACCTTGCAGAAAACAACCAATGCTTCTCACTAATGTCAGTCTCCAGGCTGGAAGGATGGAAAGAGGCAGGAATGCAAAGGCAGGAGGAGGGGTACCGCCACTTTTGTCAACAGTTCACTGCTAAATCACTTGAGCTGTATTGCAAAAATATTCCGTTTAAAACCCTGTCAAGTATGAAAGATTTACTTTCCAGGCTAGATTTAAGGAAGTTGAACTCCCTGAGGGGATGTGTTTCATCTGTGCCTTGCAAATGCTCCCTTGACCATTTCAGGTCAGAAGTGCCCAGTGACTCACTGTGCATGCTCAAGTCATGATGAAGATGCTGGGAGTAAGGCATGCCCAGGCTTTAACAGTTTGCATTTCTCTTGAACTTTGGCACCTTACAAGCAGGTTGCAAACCAATCTTTTGGATCAAACTTAACAGCCAGGGAATTTAGCTATAAACATAAATCAAATACACCCAAGATTATTCCCAGGCAGCTGGACCAACTGGTCTGAAATAGCTTGCGTCTGTGCTAATGGTTTCCATGAAGTGGTGGATGGATGCAAACTAAATTATAAGAATGGTCCTGTAATATTTTAGTGTCTCAAACAAGCTCAGGAATAGTTTAGGGCACTTATCCCAAGGAACATTACAACGTCTAATAGCACAGCTGAAGAGAGCCTGCAGGCATGTCATCTGGACATTGAGTCATTGACCACTACTCTCTGGATGTGACCATCCAACCAATTCCTCATCCACCAAACAGTCCACCTATCAAATACATATCTCCAATTTAGAAAGAAGGATATTGTGGGGGACCATGTCAAAGGCCGTAAAGAATGCTGTCAGCATCGTCATTGTCACCTCTTCATTGCTCAGCCACCTCTGATGAGGGAGGCTGACACTGGCCTCTGCATGCTAACCTCCTTGTAGGGGCTCCAGCTTTCTGGGTACCATTTTTAATATCACCATGACGGTTCTGGAGTTATAGTGTGTCAGCAGTCCATATAGCACTAGTAATGCCAGGACTATTTGTACTTAGGGGAGAGTCTACACTAACGAGCATTTTTATTTCCTGTCAGGAGGCCTTTCTAAGCATACCTATCCCATTTGAAGAAGTGTGGTGGAAAGAATCGTGCAGTATTACTGCCTGAATTAATTCATATATCACACAGAACAGAGATAGCAACTTTGTATGAAAAGCAATATAACCATATTTGTGTTCTGCCATCTGTGAGGCAGGGGTTAATCATCCAAAGTATGGCACCATGCTAGCAGCAGTCTTTCTTGACATTCGGGAGCTGAGACATGTAAAGATGGTTTGAGAGTCTATATATCAATTGTCTTTGCATAGTACAGATCTCTTTCTCTCTGTTATGTCGCACAAGTGATATATTGCTGACGTTTTGATTATGGCAAGATCTCATTTAGGAATTATTAGGAATAATCCTATCCCTTAGTTACACAATAAGAATTAAAATTTCTTGATACTTCTCCAGGCAAAAAAAAAATTACTTCAAAAATTTAGATTAATTTAGGGCAGATGTAAGAAGTCTGTGACAGCAGTGTTTGCAGATTTTAAAGTTTTTGCAGCTGTAACCTCACTTCCTTGGAAAAATGGCAACTAGGTAATATTCAGTCTGGTTTTACTATACTTTCAAATAAAATCAAGTATCATTATTCTTATATGAGACATCTCTAATGCCAATGATTGCAGTTAATGCGTTCTGTTTTTCTAATTTGTTGCTAATAGCTAATAACTTCTGTGGCTTGTAGACCATCGCGCTAAGTGAGTATATGGAACCATGTTTTTCACACACTCTTAGGAAGAGGAAATCTACTGCTCTAATGGGTTTCTGAACTTACAGAAGAGTCTGTATTGCAAACGAACCATTGCATTAAATTATTGACTGCTCTGTTTCAGAAAGACCTCTATCTTGTTGCATAAAACAATGAAAATGGTGGAAGAACAAATAAAGATAGGGGAATGCTGAAATAATAAATAACTTTGACCTTTTCTTTCTTTTTTTTTTTCCCCCCTGTTGGCATCTGGTTAGTTCCTTTGATCTTCCCTGCCTTAAACAAGCTAATATCTGCCAAGAGAGTGCAACTGTTACTGAATCACTAAGGTCCTATTTGTTCCGCTTGACAGATGACAATGCAGTTTTGTCTTTCTACAGAAGCATAGAAGTGACTTTGAAAGCTTGCACCAACCAGAAGCCTAGCTTTTTTCCTACCCTGCTTTTCCTTTTTGGGGGTAGGTTTTGTTTCTCATCTCCTTGAGACTGAGTGTACTGCAGATGATTGTGACACTATATTCTGTTTGATGCTGGTTAGACAACACTGGAGTTCCGTGATTTTGTTGTTGTTCACGATTGTTTTGGCAAGAACTGAAGTCTTCAGCATCTGTAACATATACTGATCCTTCAGTTACATTATGACTGGCTTGTTAGTGTCCTTTGCAACTGCCTACTTTCTAACTCCCTGATTTTTTGAACCATTGTTGTTAGTGCTGTTTCTTCAGTTCTGTATAGGTTTCTTGTATTTGTAGTTGCTGAATTGTTTGATAGCTTGATCAAAAGATTTTATATTTACAGCTTAGAAAACTGACTTCAGTTTTATTAAACAATACAACCTCATAATGGAAGCAGCAGATACATTATCAGGCCTATCTGAAGTTTGTGAAGAAATGGAGAAACTCTTCCTTTAAGGGTGCTATTTTCAGTCACTAGTGTAAGCCTGGATATTTAAATCTGGGCGATTAAGTAAACATTCTTTGTTCTAAGTGTACATTGTACTTAGCACAACAAGAACCTGAATTCTGATGGTGATCTAGATGCTCCTGGGTTCAAATAACAATCACTATAGAACTGAGTGTTTCACATTGCTTTTTGGTTCAGATTCCATTGACCATGCTCGTAGGCTTATTAAGACAGTTTTAAAATTGGACTTCTTCTCTGGAGTAAGGAGTATACATTATATCACAGAAACAGAATTTTGGAAAGCTTGTAAGTTATTCCCAGAGAATGAAATATAACCTCTGTGGCTGTTAATTTTGGGCATCTCTGATGGTTGGAGATGATGTGTCTGTGAGGATCAGAGACTTGGGCCCTGATCCAGCAAAGCACTTAACCTCATTTTTGACTTAGATCATCATGATCAGTTCCGCTGAAGACAGTGACTGATTCATATTGTCAGAGAAGATATAGCACAACCTCATTTAGGACTATATATTTAATACAATCGCTATAACTTTTTTGAAATAAAAAATATAAAAGCATCAGAAAATATCTTATAAGGATTCTTTTCAACATCTTCCAGGTCGTGCATGACTTCACTATAACTTTTATGGAAGAAGCTGCAAATTAGGTCCAAAATGCATCTTTTAATATAAAGGCTACATTTCTGCTGCTTAAATGGAATCATATCTTCTGAGGGTACCTCTTACTGAGACTTCTCTTCAGAAGGGCTGAATTTTTGTTAGAAGTAAGAAATATTTTTTTAATTGGTGAGTGAGAAAGAATGTTAAAAAGTACACCATAACAGAAGACAGAGCTCCCAGTTACAAAGGCCTGATAAATTATTGACTCATGATGTCTTTCCCTACACCCTCTGCCACACTTTTTCTGTCTAGAATATTTAATTTCCTGTTTCACTTATGTCTGCACAGGATGACTGCAGCCAGTAACTTCCCTGCTGGATATGATTTTTAATGAACATTTGCTGTCTGACTGTGCTGTTCTAGAGTATGTGCCAGATGGATGACCACTGGCAGCAATGAGCCACTCAGATGTGGCTGTAGTTGTTGCTGGACTGATGGAGGCAATAACAAGCCAGTTCTTGACATTAAGGAGAGAATTCAGAAAAATGTATAGCAACACTGATTAGTTTGACAGTTGACACCCCTTGTGGACTTCTGCTTTTGGATTTTAGGTTTGTGAGAATAGGCCCAGAGGTAAATTGACACACCTTTCTTGTGTGGCATTGGTAACAGTCCAATGCTCTGTGATAATCCAATTGGATAGAGAGAAGCTAACCATCAAAGAGGACCTGATGTGCTGGCTGCAGATTATTCACAGGTACATGCTTGCAATAGAAGATCAATTGACAATGATTTGTGGAATAACTAAAGCAAATCCAGTTCTCTGAAGATGCCCAGAAAATGAGGGATTTCTCCTACCAGTAGCTGGTAGACAAGAATGGGATGTTGAAACACCAAGACTTTTCCAAGCTATTTGGGTGAAAAGCTGTCTTGGCCTCATGGTCACAGCAAGTATAGTTTCTTGAGGCGGTAGGGTTATCCTCAGCAAAAGGACCTTTCAGCTGGAGGATCAGATTCCAGGAAGGAAACGTGAATGTGTGAAGTGTAAAAAACAAATGCAGTATATTTGAATACCATTACTAGAGAAAAATAGAATGAAGAAACTAGGTCATGCCATAAGGTTGATTCTACACTGTCTTCTAGTTTGGAGGTAAGCTCTGACTTCTAAACACTTGGACACTCTGTTCACTTTGCTCTACATGTCCCTGCATCATATGTATGCATGGAAAACAACTGACAGAAGCAGCGAGACCCATGGAATGACACTTCAGAATGAGTATTTTGATGAAGACAGTCATATCCATCAAAAGAGGTAGCTGGTTTTATTTTCCGGAATCCACAAAAGGTGGCTGACTGCCTACAGCCTCACTCTTGGTGGATGTTCAAACATGTGTGCCATTGACTACTGAGAATAGGTAGGTCCATTACTGGGGCAGTGGGCAGTAAAGGTAATTTGGATAATGACTAGAGCAGTTTACAGAGATGCTGAGAAGGTACAGTGAGGCCAAAAGTTTTCTCTTTTTTTACCTTCCTAACTCAGCCTATAATAGGGAACTGAGACTCTAATACATTGATCAGGCCAATGAGTAGATGAATTGAAGGGAAGGATGAATTTGCCCATGGAGCTTCCTTAACTCCTATCTAATTTAGGAAAAATAGCAGATCAATTAAATAGGGCAGATAACAAAAGAGCTGCAGAAGGGTTGAAACAATGAAATGGGATCTTATAATCAAGCATCTGTGAAGAATGGGGAAATAGACCACCATCAAAATAATATCTTCTGAGTATTTTGGTGCATATCTGTGTATTAGATGCATAAAATTGTTGAATAAATGGAAAGGATGTCAAGATGTAATCTAGTCCAAACGCCTGTTCAAATGAAGTATTTTTAGACCAGGTTGCTCAGGGTCTTGTCCAACTGAGTCTTGAACTCAAAGTTGAGTCTCTTCCTCAAAGGACAGGGAGTTCCCAGCATCTCTGGACTGCCTGTTCCAGTATTTGACTCTCATGGTAAAAATTCATACCTAATATCTAATTGGAATTTCCCATAGTCCAACTTGTGTTCTGTTGTCTCTTGGACTCTTGCGGTGCATCTCCAGGAAGAGTCTGGTTCTCTATTTTCTGTATTCTCTGATCAGAGGGTTGTAGATAGCAGTGAGGTCTCCTCAAGCCTTTTTTCCTACAATTTGAGCATGCCCGGCTACATGAGGCTATCCTTAAATATCCTGACCAACCTGGGGCCTCTGGACTTACTTCCTGTACTGGGAGACCCAAAAGGGAGTAAGGGTAGCAGGAAGTCTCACATTGATAGGCCTAATTTGAGGCCTTTTCTTTAAGTGTGGAGATTATAAAATGGCCAAGCATTTGTGTTTCTCTTTAGTTCTTCATCTGTTAGCAAATGTGTCCTTTGAAAAAAATAGAGCTGGACCCGTTTTAGGTATCAGTTGCAGTGTAACATGCAACTACAGCAAGAGACGGAAAAAGTAGTCTTATAGCGCAGTATTGGAGAGGAGAGATCTGAGAGACTTTATCTGAGGAGAACGTCATGATACATATTTTACGTGCCCATGGGTGCACTTGCACAACTGCACTTGCATGCACATGTTTAAACCTGAAGTCTGAGAGGCTCTTGTTGCTCAGTACACAGTCAAGCATTTGGTGGGAAAATGAGTCTTGAGAAGCAATACTATAAGTGAGGCCAATTAATTATGAAATATGACTGATTAGCAAATGGGGTTGATATCTACTAAGCAAACCCACTGAAACAATGGAAGACCCTGGTGGAAGTGATAGGGGCAAAGTCAGAGGGAAGAAAAATGTTTGTATGTGTTCCATGTGCTCTGCCATTCTTCCATGTCAAAAAGATGATTTTTTGGATTAATCCTGATATCTGGAAGATGTTTTTTCCTCAGATAGATTCCTTTATTACTAATGTTCAGATTGGTCTGCGTAGTTCAACCTATCTTTTGAGTGATCTGAAGAACTGTGTTATACTATGTGTTATACTATTGGTACTTCATCAGCTTAAAGATTTGCTCTCCTATCGGGATGGCATCCTGGGATGTGTGCCAGTTAGCCTGAAACCACCCACAGTACTTCAAGGTTAAACTAAATAAAGAATTTACAAATGTGGAATACAGGTATCAGAGTTATAAATCTATTAATCTATCTGAGAGGCTTCTTCATGATGCCTTCTGGTTAAGATACACTTCTAACCCACACCTAAAGGGTCGGGTTTTGTGCAAAGCTTATGCTGTCAGCAGGCTTACTTTTATAAGCAGTTTTTTTTAGGAGACCCTAAGAGTTAGTTCAGACACAAATCTCTTCCTCTACACAGACCATCCCCATATCTCTCCTCCAAGGTATCCTACTCCTAGATTTAAGGAGCACGTTTCAGCACTTGTTTCCTCATATCATCCTCTGGCAACTAGAAATAAGCTATACAACAATTGTCTTAACTGGCTGGGCGATGCTGAAATTTTGTGCTCAACTTTCATGCCTTGAATCTTGTAAATGAAACTTGTCAGTTTTGATAACATCACCACATAAGTGGGATTAAGCATGTGTCTTATTTCGGACTATTTTTGGGATCCCAGACGTGGTAATATTTGATTATTTTGAAGTTGCCTTATCCTTAAACCAATGTCAATAGAGACAAAGCTGTCTTCCTTCTGAAGACTTTCAAAGTTTTCTTGCTAGACTGTTTTCAGAACACTAACCTGTGATGATCCGTCACTCCATTCAATTTGTCTTCGATATATACAGAACAAATGAATATGAATATGGGATACTAAGCTCCAGTTTTGCATTTCAGGGCTCATTCTTTATTTTTAGGTGAAGCTAGATCCATAAGAAATGGTCTATTAAGATGTTGTGTTTGTGAATAAGCAGAAAATGCTACTTACTGTTAAATCATAGTATTGTTACTTTTCTACCAGTGAACATCTTTGTTCACAAGTGGTTAACATTTTGTGTAGGAAAGCAGAGAAATGTCCTTTTTCTTCAGTTTTTCTGCCTCCATGAAAACATCTGCTAACTCTTTGAAACATCAGTATTTGTTAATATCTTTTGAGTTTGTCCAGAGTACTCAGGTATTTTGGCCAATTTTATGTATGTAGTAAGTAATTTATTCTGTATGTGTTGGGCACAATTATTTAGTCTTATCCTCTCTCATCTTTCTTAGGTACAAAAAACTGAAGAAACACACAAGCTAGTTAAGTTACAGCATGTCTTCTACTCCTTTAGGAAAGGGTACATTTCTACATGTTGTTTTCTAATGCTGAATTGAAAAGGCAGGTGGTGTCCCATTTTGGCATCAGGAAATTCATTCTGTACACCTGGGACTGAAATTCAGTATTATAACTGACACAATAACCTGCATTTAAGCCCAGACCCTTATTCTGCCCTGGAAGAGTAATGAAAGGGGAAAACTTTCTGTATCTATACTAGTCTGGATGGTAGCATGTCATTTGCTCTTTTGGGAAATTTTGTGCCCAGTCTAGTCAGGACTAGGATCTGGGAGAGGAGAGAGCAGGTTGTTAGGAGAGAGCTTTTAGAAATCTTATCTCTTAAAAACTTTCAATTTTCCAAGGGTTGATAAGTTGGCCAAATGTGGATGGAATTTCAGAGGAATAGCAAAAGGCAGTTTTGTGACACACAGTTTCAGCTTCCTGGCAGATTCAAAGTTCCTACTCCAAACCCCTTATTTGCTACAGCAATAAGAGCTTCTCATTTCAAAAATGGGTTTCTAGAAAACTTTAAGGAGGGAAAAGCAAAAAATTTCTTTCCAATTGGCTCAGATACTTCCAAATTATTCTCTCTGAGCTCATCACTGACATGTAAAATTTCCACCTAAATAGCTAAGAACCTATAGTATCATAAATAGCTGTGAACAGAGTCTTAAAATTTGAAGCATCAGAAAAAAAATCTATGTTGACATCCCAGCCTAATATTTCATTTGATTACATAAATAATTTCAAATTAGGTAATAGATCTTTTCACACAAGGTGTGGGAAAACTGAAGACATATTTAAATGATGGAAAATAATAAATGTATTCCACAGTTTCCTGTTTGGAATAAGAACACTTTTGAGAAAAAGTTCTCAAATTTTCTGCTTACATTTGACATATGAAAGCGGAAGCTTCCCTCTTAACAGTAAAACCAACCTAAACCGTATATTTATGTTTAAAAATCTTGACTCAAGCCTTTTGGTGCCTTGGCTGGTTTTGGTAAGTTGTATGGGGGTAGGGGAAAAAGAAAGGTATAGGTGTTCATATCATCTCACAAAACTTTAAATGTTAAAAACTCCCAATAAAACAGTGAAGTATTTATCTTCACTGAGAGCCTAAGGAATTTTTAAGCGTACCTCTTGCTTTGCCTAGTGGTATCAAGGGCTTTAATTTTTTTGGTTTTTTTTTTCAGAGAAGATTTATAAAGTGGTGGGGTAGATGGTGCTGTTCTCCAGCTGTCTATCTTGAGGAGTTTCCTCATTGGACTAAACACAACATAATTTCTCTGTAATGTTACAGTGGAATCTTGGAAAAACATAATGTTCCTGCTGTTATGTGCAATAGATTCTTCTTTAATTGCAGCAGCTAAAAAAAGCTTCTATCTTTATAGCTGTGGAACCAAAGCGACGAAGTTTACGGTCTCTCACTGTCAGCAGGTTTATGGAAAAGTTCTAGTAGATGTTCTAAGTTCTGAGTTTACCATTTTTTTGTTGGAATACTTGCTAAAACTAGTGCTGCAAAAAGCCCATTATAGGATTAGAAGTTTTGCTATGTTTAAAGATTCCTATAATTTGAATAGTCTTTGTGTAGTGTTTTTACTTTCATCTCCTTTTCCCTGAAACTGCTATTTTATCTTGTCCAGAATCAAGAATCTGTTCAGGTTGTTTCTTCCTCCTTTTCCTCTTCTTTTTTTCCATCCCTATAAACTGAACATATTTGTTACCATTCCCTGACTGACTTTCAGGACTTTCAGTTAATAGAAAATTGGTAATGGCACTGGAAATCCCCATACCTTCTGGTTATTTAGATAAGTTAGAGTAATATTTTCTATAGTTTTTGTTATCTATCCTTTTCCTTTTTCTATTTCTGAGTCCATTTTGCTGGTGCCACATTATTTGCCACCAGTGGAAGGAGGCTACTTCTGTTTTTTTTTTTTATGCTATGTTCCAGTTTTGAAGTGAAAATGCATTCATGTTGTCTGTTACAGTAAGAATCCTGAATTTGATTCAGTACCTTCCTGTTTGGGTGTTGGACTGATGGTCCAGTTGAGCCAAACTGCACTATGCAGTACTCTGCCAGCTTAATCTGATCACGTGAATTGTTTGTCAACAACAACAAAAAAAGCAAACAGTTGATCAATGAATTGAAATGAGCAGAATTTGCTTTGAGAAACATATCTAAATATTCTTCAGCTGTAAATGATGCTAATTTAACCACAGACCCATAGAAGTGTGATTTAGTTTTGAAGTTACTGCATTTGGTATTTTCTTAGTGTAATTTAGAGTAAATTCCTCACTCTGGAAAATCTGAACTGGGCACTGGAACTCTGGCATATCTAGAAAAGGAAAATAGAAAGGCTGACATTTTAAAAAGGGGAAGGCAGGATTTAATCAGTCACTTTCATTCATTTAATGAATCAATTTCTCATTTCCATGTGAAGGGTAGTGTCTGAATCCTCACTGTTTTTAGAAACTCATCTCTTGACTCAGTCTCACTAAATATCACTGTACATGAAGAAGCAATTTCTGCTTTGACCTTCCTTGCCAACATGTCTGTAGTGTTCCTCAGTCATGGTAGGCTGTCGTCTCCAGTTTATTCAGTATTCATTAATTGCTATTCTCTCCTTCCTGTTTCTTCCCTATTTTAACATAGGCATACACACCACGTGTGCATAAATCTGGGTGGATCAAAGACAGCGTTAATTTTATTTGTATATTAGCAAACGTAAAAAATATAACAAAAAAGCCAATCTATACCTGACATAAATTTAGCAAATCTTCAGATTTTCTAGAACCAGTTTCCTCCTGTTTTTTTATGGGTGTCTGAGGAAGTCTGGGATAGATGACTTTCTCCTGTAGTATGTGCTTGGTAACTGTAAAATAATATTAAACTTTCATTCAGGTGAGAGAAATGCTTAGGGCAGCTTGGTTGCAGTTGAATACATATTAGTGGAGAAATTACTAAATCAGAAAAGGTAGTTTTTTTGAACACTTCTGTCTAGCACTGGAAACGAAGATGCTGCAGCCAATTCATGTTTTTATATACTCTCTGTCGTTACTACATGTGATATTTTTAAAAATACACATTGAATGAGGCAAGCCCTTCTGTATGGGGTCTGCGTATTTTTAAAGGCATACCTGAAGTGGGATTTAGTGAAATCAAATTTTTGCATAGACTTCTTGTCCACTGCTAAAAAGTACCAAATATTATTGCTATATCCTGTACACATTCTATATTGTGCTCATAACATGTAAAATCTAACATCTACTAGATCAGAGTGAGTAAACTGGGTGGTGGAGTAAGTCCTGGCCTTTAAACACAAAGAGCAGATTTTAGAAACTTAGGTCGCATTTTTCTGGGAGGTGAGCCCACAAACAGATGCAAGATGAATTAGCAGCATGTGTTGACTTGGAGCAAGCAGGATAGTCATCACTGTGCAGGACAAGAAAATTAATCCCCTCTCATAATTTGTTGCATTTCATAGCTTTTTTATATCTAAAAATCCTACATATATTATGCAGAATCAAAAGATCATTTTTTGAGTATACACAAACCAAAAATTCAACTTCTTCGTGGGATTTGGCTTGACTAACCCCACACCTCCCCCTTGCCCCTTCTTGCTCTCTTGTTCTTCTTCTACAGACAAAGTAAGCCAAACCTTACAGGATACTAACACAGGGATTCCCAGCCAGCCTGTAAGATCTTGTTGGTGGCACTCACTTTTTTTCTTCCGAGATGCAGGGATGGATACTGCAGCTCTCTATTGCTGAGCCTTTTTAGGGGCCAGGACTGTAACTTTCCACACTGGCTTGCAGAAAGCTGCTCATAGGGTCCCTAGTTTAAATGGTATGGAGCAGAAGTGATGGTGCTTTTACTTAACCCTACAATGTGTTCTAATGCTGTTTGCATATGGTGGAAATTTTGAAGGTTTGTCTCCCTGAAAACACACAACCCTCGAAAAATAGTTAAGGAGGTTTGTAAAAACTGCAGGTGAGGAGCACTGATGTTGCAAAGGACGCCTCAGAAGTCAACTCTGTGTGCACACTTGTATCTTCTATCTTCTGCATAGCTAATCTGTTGGAGCATTTTATTACATGTCTATATAGTAATTCTAAAATAGCATACACCTTAATGCTTTAAATAAAAATTTTAAGTCCCTTTTGTAGCACTCTGTAGAAGTGGGTACTTCTTAGAGTAGACAGATTCTCATTAATTCTCAGACTATGCAGTTTAATAGGAGACACTGCGTTTTGTATATATTACCAAAGCATGAAATGAAATCTGTAAGAGTGACTAACCTTAAACTCGTAACTGCCATTCATTTCAGTCTGTGTAGCCCAGCAGACTGGCTGCTAAGAGCTATGCTTAAGTGCTGTTTTGTGAGTCTCTGCAGATGCACGTTTGCCCACTCTATGCAAAAATGCACACACTCTATTTTTTTTCTCTTACACAGTCTGGCATATTTTCAGAAAAACTCTTCGAAGACTTTCTGAACTGCTGGGTATGATTGTCTGATTATTATTTTTTTAACTGGGAACATGTTTAGTCCAGTGTTATTTAAACAAGCTTATCTCTTTGATCAAAGTCTACAATCTGAAATTTGAACAGGGTAGAGAGGGTGGCTGGTGGGTGAGGAAATCTATCAAGTACATATTTATGTCTGTGCTGCTCTTTTAGCTGTGTGCCTGCAGAGGTACAAATGTATATTGCTTCACGATCTTGCAAATATAAATAACTTTGGCTATTTTAGTAGAAGTTCTGAAAACATAATCCTATTACTAAAGTAAAACCTTTCTTAGTAAACTTTTCTTGAATCTGTTAGTGACCTGTATATTCAGTATTTTGGTTTCTTGGGTTTTTTGAAGGTTGAGCCGAATAACTGTGGAGTTGTTGAAGTATAGCATAGACTTTGCTAGTATTCAAAGCATACTAACGGGAGCCCGTATATTAATGTGTTTAAGGTTGGCATTAACCGATTTCACTGACTGAACCACAGACCACAGCAATAAAGCTAGAGGGCTCGAAACAGTTCCTGGAGGTTTTCATTTAGCTGGTTCAGGAGAACTGGTTTGTGCAAAGTTAAAATTATATGGAATGAGACTGCAAGATGAAGCATGCATGCCACACCTTTTCATTATGTTCTGTCTCTTCCTCGTTTTTTTTTTTTTTCGGGCTAAATATAACTTTGAGAGGCATTTCAGTTGATTTTAAAACTGATCGCGTTTGATTATTTTAGACTATTTGATTTTCTAGTTTAATTTAATAATTCAGGTTTGCTGACCTTTTTTTCACAGGACCAGGACGAAGAATTTCCTGTATTTGTGTGTAATGAAATCAGATAATTTTTTTCAAACTTTTAGGGTCTTCCTACGATAAAGTCTGAATGATGCTTTGTTTCATCATTTTAGAGGTTAAAAAGGAGCAGATAGAAATTTCTCGGCTAATCTAAAGATTTCCTCACTTTTTAATGTTACTTTTACATTCCAGTAACCTCAAATTGCTATTACTGGTGAAAGTATTTTATAAACCTTTTCTTCTACATAGATATACAGCCTTTAATTTTGATTTTGTTAGCTAGTTTTATCAACTGAGGCTCGTTACACACACAGAGACCCACGCGTTTGCACACACACATTCTGTTTTGCCATATCTCGGTTGCAGCATAGTCCTACCCAAGGTCACTACAATGTACACATTACATATTTCTAGCAAACATGAAAATGAATCAAACAGGAGGAGAGATAAGCACAGATAGATTGGAGCCTGCTGAGGAAATAAAAGGCAGTAATCTGCCTGACCACTGGACTATTCTTCCTGGTTGGATTTAAGCATTCTTTCCCGTTAGTTGCTGCGGAGCGCTGGCTACCCTGAAGTGAAAAACTGAACGACTAGTAAGAATGAAGTATCATTTCGTGGGACAATTATTTGGTATAACTCCAAAACCAATTGTTTCTAAAGTGATGTTTAAACCAACCTCGGCACAAGGCAAGAGTTCCTGGCTCACGGCCAGCACCTTGTAATGCATATTAGCGTGGATGAGGAGTTCCTAAAAGTTAGAGAGAGGGAGAGGGAGGGAGGGAGGGGGAGAGAGAGAATGTGCGTTTTCAGTGCTCGCTCTGCATTTGTTTGTGTCCTTCTCCTTGCCGAGATTAGAGGAATACCTGTGCAGTGCTGCTTTATTATGATTTCTGCTGAGCCTCAGAATAGGTTCTGGTGTTTTTTTTAGGTGGACTGCGAGCTGCCAATCTCGCTGTTGACAGTAAAAGCAGATATGTTCCTTGCTCACTGCCATTAGCACTGACCATGACCCTTCACACCAAAACCTCTGGAGTTACCCTGCTGCACCAGATTCAAGGCACTGAACTGGAGACGCTGAGCAGACCTCAGCTGAAGATCCCCCTGGAAAGATCACTCAGCGACATGTACGTGGAGAGCAACAAGACAGGAGTTTTTAACTACCCAGAAGGGGCCACTTATGATTTTGGTACGACGGCTCCAGTGTACAGCTCTACTACTCTCAGCTATGCCCCTACTTCTGAATCTTTCGGGTCCAGCAGTCTGGCAGGATTTCACTCACTGAACAATGTCCCACCAAGCCCAGTGGTGTTCTTGCAAACGGCACCCCAGCTCTCGCCCTTCATCCATCATCACAGCCAACAGGTACCCTATTACCTTGAAAATGAACAGGGCAGCTTCGGGATGAGGGAAGCTGCTCCTCCAGCCTTCTACAGGTAAATGCCACAGATAATTTTTCTCTCTTCTTTAACTGAGAAAATTAGAATGTGGAAATCAGTATGCCCTAATCTCTTCTTTTTGGGTAAAAGACCATGCGATATAGTCGAATCATCCATGATATCTAGCCCATAAAAAATACTGTAGAATAAAAGAAAACTGTAATTCACAGCTCACTGTGACTGTAAGCTGTAAATTTTGAAAACCGTACATAAATGAGAATCAATTTGGATAATGAGTATAAATGTTTCCTGGGGAAACATGAAATCATAATTGATTAAAGAATGGCAGATGACCTCCCTGTTGTAGTGTATGAGAATTACTGTCTGATGTATACTGAAAAGAATTCCACCATCACACATTTCAGGGTTTTAGTGGTTGTTTGTACAGTTTGTAGCTGATAGTATTTTTCTCATTTGGCTTCCTTTACAGTGTGAGACATGGCTTATATAGGAAGTAGTTCAGAAGCAGAGTATCCTTCCTAATCTGTTAGAGCTGAGTCAGTGACAGCATTTCTGTCAGTAACCTCCTTCACGAGCTGTTCTGAGAGCCGTGTACATCTTAACCTGCATTTTTCTTTGGAGGGTGATATATATTAACCATAAATCTGGCATTCTGCATTTCACAGGATAGGATTTTTTCGGTTTTTGTATTTTTGTCCCTCAATAGAAGGTTTTTTTTTTTTTTTTTGGTTTAATAGAAAGATAAAATTATCTTTGAAGGGTGGGGGAATAATTTTCCTTGGTTTAAATATTTATTGTCAGTTGTGAAAACATTCATGTAATTTCTGAAGCAAGTGGTAGAAATTGAGAGAACTGTAGCTTCCAAGAAAATATAGTCATACACACCAATACCCACAGTTAGTGCTTGTGCAGAGTTAATAGCGCAGTTTTGCATCAGCTTGTTATACTGCACATCAGTGAATCAAAGTGAACAGTTAGATGCAATTTCTTTTCCTAAAGTTTGTCTGTATCTACTTATTTGTGAGACACAGGTCAGTTTGCTAGAAACAGAGTGACTGAAAAAATAAAAGCAAGCTATTCTTTCCCTGTCGAGGGACAGACATTGCCAGACTTTTTTGCACAGTATAACATGTTGCTGTGAACAGCAACATATCTTCTTAAAACACAGTCTAACTCAGCCCAAGTAAGAATCTGGTAGCAGAATCTGGTCCATAAAAACAGATGATGATTGCACTTTTTGCAAATGACTAATCAGTTTTGGGGAGCACATGCAATAAAGTCGTGAAATGATAGATAACGGTTATGGCAGACTGTTTAATGCAGTGATCTGTTAACTGGGCTGGTTCAAACAAAAGGCGTGTTCATGCAACCAAATACAATACCTCTAGGAAGAGTGAATACATGTTAGAGCATAAAGATCTTGAATGATTATCAGTGACTTGAGAGTGAAACTGCACTTTGCAATAGATTAAAGGCTTTTTTTTTTACATGAATGTCCCGTGCAAACCTATGGTGAAGAGTGTGTAAGTGACCTTAGATATGCAAACAATGGAGTAGTGAGTTTGTGAATTTGAAATACACAGGCAGAAAATATACTATAATGGGGGTATTTTACTTCAGGAGGAATCAAAACCAAAATCACCTGGGAATAGAATTTGAACTTCGGAAATAATGTGCTTCTATTTTTAAACAGTGGATTGAAGTGAGACACTTCAAAATAAAATTAATGTACTTTTAAAATTTGACTACTGGAGCCAACATGTATGGCCAGTGCTGGATTCCCTATTTCCTGATATTTCTGATCAAGGTGGGGTGTCTCCCTTGAAGAAGTGTTTTAGCCATATGCAATTGATGGTGCTTAATGCAGCAGTAATTCGGTGAATTTATGATCTTGGATATGAAGGTGGTTTATCTGCATACAGTGTTATACAAATGATTTAATGGTCCCTTCTAGCCATAGTTTTGAAAGCATATATTATGTGGTAGTAAGAAATGTGTATCAAAATGCTTGCTATGATTATCTTTCCTTAAAAAGCATAGTACTGTTGGAATTAAATTGATAAAGCATTGCTTTTTTTTCTTTTCATTTTTGAAATATTGTATTTACAGTTGTTATCCTCACGTCATTAAATATTAGGTCTTTATTCTTGTGCTTTGGCACAAATCCAAACACCAATAGTATGTTAAAAATAATTTGAACATGTATTCAGTGTCTGGGAAATAATTAAATTTGTAATCATGGGGTTTAAAAACAAGCTTTTTAAAAAATATTGTAATGCATGAATTTCCAATTTGCTTTATTCATTTGGCTAATCTTACCAATTTCAGCGGGATTATGGGAGAAAAAAGAGCATGAGGCAGTGTAATCTGGCAATGAACAAACTGATGCTGGGGACTAGAAAATGTATAACTACCAAAATGGCGAGTTTCTGGAAGAAATCTACCAGTAGGAGTGGTAAAGGCAAAAATTCTCAGACTAAAAGCCCTAAAAAAATTTAAAATGGATCATGATCAGTATATGATATGGCTGCCTGCTTTGTAAAAAGTAATGTAATCTAAGACCCAGACAGACTCCTCTGCAATTCTTATTTATCTTTCTCTGTAACAGAATTGTGCTGTTTCACTTGTAAGGCTGAAATATTTGCACTGCATCATCCTATTATGCTATGGATTTGAGAGGCAAATAAGGCACTGTGTGAGACAAGTGGCTAGGACAATAAACAGTCATTGGTTGGAGCTGAAACTATATTCTGTTCATACTTGGATGAAATTTAAAGATCTTCCGTCACAAAACTCAAATTTTACCATTTACGTCATTTGGTTTTGTTAGTAAGTATTCAAAATTGTGCTGGCTACAGACATATATCCAGTTACATACGTGTTAGTTCTGAAGTTGTATTTAATTTCTTTCAAATTGTGTTTCCTTTTGCAAAAGACTTTGTCTCTTATTGCAGGACAATAACAGACTTCTATATCTAGCTAAAGAACATAACAATACATACTGAAAAGAATGATTTTGTAAAGTATACAAAAAATATACTAATCTCCTCCTTTCTGGAGTTTCTAAATCATGGGACATCGGAATTTGAGAAAAGAGAAGGGCCTTCATTAATTCAAATTTTGCTGTCTCTAGCATGGCCCCTTTTATGTCTGACCTTGTGGCTGTTTTTATAGGGAGCCAAACTAAAATACCTTTTCCTTATCTTACAGAGTCAGTATCTTCCAGTAAGAGGGAGAAGGCATAGCACTAGTTATGTTTTCAATTCTCTTCAAATGTTGCATATATTTTATTTTCTGAATCACTTCCATAGTACTTTTTCTTTATTAAATGCTGACTAGCAGTTTATTATTGCAAGAAATCCTGTACTCATGGACGTTAGGGTAAACTAATTGAAAGATTTTTCCTGTTCCTAACAATTAAATTTGAGTTCTGGCCTTTTCTGGTTATTTCCTTGTGCTTTTTGGCAAGTTTTTGTTCATTCAGGGAAAAACCGAGAAGCCTTTCAGTAGCAAATTTACCTCAGTAAATTCCTATAAGCAACAGCAAAGATGAATCCTTTTTGTTCTGCCAGTGTGTGATGTTCCAGTGTCATCCCACTGAGTCTGCACTTCTCGGATCTGAAGCAAAATCATGCCTGTATTTCAGGCTTTCTGTAGCCTGTGCTTAGTGCTGCTTCCAAATTTGGCCAAAACCCATTTAAAAATGGGGTTTTGGTACCAGCTACCTGATGATGGAGTTGTCCATCTGTAGTTAGTGATAGAGACAGGGTAAATCAGTGTACAGACAGAAATATCAGACGAAAAATCGTTCCTTGCTCCCTCACTTTAGTGGCTAGTTTGTGGGTATCTTCTAGTACCTTGTGCTCTGGGTTTAGGTTAATATAATAAAGTATTTATTTAGCTTTGCTCCCAATTATCATTCTGAAATTGGCACAGAAACATTTTAAACCTGCTGTTCCAATCAATATGATCACAGCTTTAATATTTAATGCTTTCTAAAACTGAGAAAGTTTACAAATGTAGATCGATCTCTCTTCTGCTGTAATTCATAAATCCATCAGTCCAAAAACCAGTTACCTAACCTAATATGTATTTTTTTTACCTTGTCTGATTCATTATGAATCTTTCTAGCTGTTCTTGTTGAGTTCTAAACAAAGAGCATTTTTTCAAATTTTAAAATTACAAGAATGTTACAATGACTGCAAAATTCAAAGATGATTTTTCTTTTTTTATGAGGTATGAGGTATTCTGTAACATAAGGGAGTACTGTGTAATGTAGGTTTGTTTTTTTTAATTTATTTTTCTCTAAATCATCAATCTGTTCTGAGGTCCTGTCTGGAAGAGTTCAAGTGTTCAGGCAGTTTCTTGAACACTCGGAGTGTTCCTGTTTTCCGAGCTTGTACTGATATCTCCAACAATTTTACAGCAATAGATGGCTGTAATGAAAGAGACAGGAAAACATGGAGTTATCCTATCTCTTGGAAATGTTGTAAAGATAAACCTATTAAATGTTCTGCGATACTCACACATTACAATTATGAGGGACTTCTACAAGCCAACTTTGCTGTTTCTGCGGCTCTTAGAGAATGTGCTCATGTGGATCCTGCTGCAAATGTGCTTGCACATTAAGTCAGCAACCCATATTGCTGAGGAGCACATGTGTTCTGTGCCTCCTTGTACCCCTGAATAAAGCCAAGCAGTGGTGGAAAGGGGTAAAGAGGCTGTTATTCTTCCTCATTATCTTCCTTCTGCCAAGGCACCAGGATGGATCTCACCTACTCTCTCATAGATTCCTTTTCAAAGTTTTCTTCTTATTGAGGAAAACTTGCTTCACTTCTTTTGCAGATGTATTTTTTTTTTGCATAAACCACAGACCCTGTAAGTACTCCATATACCAAGTCCTTTCCATGTGGATTTAAAACTTGTGGCTACAAACCATGGTTGTTCAGGCAGCCTGTGCGGATGGGGTTCATCTGATTAAATGTGAACACCAGGTCTTTAATCAATTTTCCACTCCTTAGGCATCTGGTGCCATTTGAGAGGCTGTAAGGTCAGATGGGTCTAGCAGATATGACACAGGACCTACTGTGTAGTTACACTTTTTTAGAGTAGGAGGCGGGTGTCGGTGGGGGTCATCACCTAGAACACCTCAAATGGCATGCGACATGGACAACAGCATCAAACCTTCATATGAATTCCCTGCTTAGTCTGTGGAGACACAGACAGAGGAGGCACTATAAGGACACACATTGTCTCTTTCTAAGGTACCTGATCGGAATAGACCAGGTGCATTGGGCTCTAAAAGTTCATGTTTCTCTTTCTATACTATAAAAGATGGCTAAAGTGACTCGTTCTGGTACAGATATCTACCGGATGAAGATGGATGCCCAGTGATGTTCAAAGTTATGTGAAATTAATCCCACACATTTGTTCCCTGTTTTAAATAGTCAAAGCAGTCACCTTCTGTAATCTCCTTTCAGAAAGACGCTGCACTATGTCCCTTGAGAGGAAGATGGGGAATTGACTCTGTGTCATTGGCCTTGATCACTCTTGCTCTGAGGCCACTGAAACAACAAACACTGCTGGCTGTATCTGGTCTGATAGGGAAAGCATTAGCTGCTGGCACCAGTTCCTTCAGCAAATGCAAAGTGAACATCAAATGCCAGCGTTTTGCATTAAACCAACAAGAAAGGCTGACCAGAGCTAAGGCGTAGCTCCATACAAACACAGAGAAGAGTCCTGTGACAGAAGTGCATCCACTTCTAAGAAATTGAGATTTTGGTAATTTGATATTGTTGACAGTGAAACACTGAAACTAACCATGAGCTCCCTGGTCTGTCTGCAGGGAGTTTTCTGTTATCTGTTCAGGCATCAGAACTGAGATTAGGGTGGAGATTCCGTCCTTCAGCATTCTTGTTTAATGTACTGCTTTCATTGCATTCATTATGGGGGCTGTTTGTGAAATTCGTTGTAGAGAAAGAAGTCACATCTGAGGTTGTACGCTATCCCCATGTATTTGGGTGGCCTTTCCAGTGAACAGCAAAAGGTGATAGTTTACCCCAGTTCATTAGGAACCCTGATCAACACGACACCGGGCAAGGCAAGGCACTTCTGCTTTTCTGCCAAGCTCAGATTCCAGTTGCTGGGAGGGTTCTTATGTCATCTGACTCAAGATATTTCTTATTCTGGTGCAAGACTATGAAAGCGTGAGATACTGCTTGCTAGATTCAACCTACAACATACTTACAGCGATACCTGTTAGAGACAAGAAGATCATAAATCTGCAGGATAATCTCCTTTGACAAGATATTGATAACAACGCTGGACTCAGGAGTGATCCAGGCGTTTTATTTTAACCTTTTACTAGAAAAAGGAAATATGTTCCTCAGAAAATTTGGAGCTTAAACATGAGTGTCTTCAACGTAAATCCTATTTGATAGATGTATATAACAATCGCAGTGGTCTTCCAACCATTGCAGTGACAGTCTTAACTAATGACACAACAGCCAGCATCTATATAAATAAGAAAAGATGCCTTCCTCTTCCTGCCTGCGTGGAAGCCATTAGTAAAAGTGGAAAATAACAGTAAATGTTGAAAGTCAGAAGTAACTAAGAGGACTTCTTCAATAAGCAGATAGTGACCATGAACAGCCATGCATGTACCCACATCCAGTGGGTGGAATTTTGGTCTTGATCATCATACCCAAATAGGGAAACTGCTTTGAACTAATTTTCTAGGGAAAAGCTGTATGTCTCCTTTGAAGATTTTTTTCAGTCCCCTCAGTCTGCAGTGCAAATGTCCAATTCAATTGCTACTTCCAGTCTCATTTTATTACTTGCTATCATGCAGAAACACTGCTTGATCACCGCAGCCTACTTCAGTACTGATTTGTGCTGCTAAGACATGACCATTAAAAACTTTCTAGGATGCTACACAATATGTTTTCCAGATAGCCTCCACTGCCATTTTCACATATGGACCTGTTAAAATTGGAATATAAAATACCTACTGCTTTCTTTCTGTTTCCCTTTTTCGTTTACTTTTTTCACTTTAAACCTAATTCGAGCTTGTGAGACAAGATCTATTCATTCACAAATCTGTGAAAAATACTCCTGTTTTTAGAAACTTACTTTTTTTTCCTCTTCAAACCAGATGGAAGCTTAGAAGATGCTAACTCTAAAAATTGTCATTTAATTTTTCTTTTGAAGACTAGTACCATAAAAATTGATCTTTGGCAAAAATAAAATGTCCCATAATACCTTGTCATCTGTGTTTTCAGTTTATAAAGCTAGTAAGAATTCTTAAAATATTTGTTTTGCTGAGCTGTCTTGATCAAGCGATATCTAGTTATTATTCAGTAACTTGTATCAGCTGGTGTCTAAAAAGAATTAATTGAAATAAGTGTTCCCTGCTTTGGTTATTAGTTAAAACTTGAATTTGACAGTAAGATTTCTGTTTCAAATTACATACCATAGAATACTTGTATCCAGGAAACTGTAGCAGTGGCAAAGAATACTATGGCTGAGAGTGTGTGCCAAATCTAGGTATCTTTGGGGAACTAGTATGTCAAAGAACAGCTTTGTATGTTTGCTTCCATTCTGCAGTAAAATGATACTCCTCTTTCAGCCAATCTGATAAACATAAGCAAGGAAAAATATCTGTGTTGCCAACATATGAGCCACCATAGCACATTTATTACCTTGCAATAGTTTTGCATGGCCTGGATTGTTTAGAACATATGGGTAGAAAAGTATTTATAGCTTTGTCTTGCCATGTTATGAGAAGTATAATCCTAATTTTCATTTACAAGGGTATCAAAAAGAGATAAAGCATGCAAATCCTGGAAGTGGTGGTTGGGCAGAAAATTAAAAATCTGAGAATCTTCACAGTGAAAGGTGGTGAGATAGAAAACCACAGAAATAGCACTGCTGAAAGTTTTAATGGCAACAACATCATTACCAGTACAACAGTAAGAGGCGTGTATTAAAAATATCTGCCAGGCATATTGCAGCTTAAGAAATCAAACATTGCTAAAGCAGGTTGCACATCAATCCAAGCAATAAAAAAACCCAAACAAAGTGGAAATAAATCTGATTCTGCAGAGAAATTTTTAAACACTGTGGAGAAAACTTCCACTTTATTTACAGAGAATTCTAGTAACACTGCTTACTATTAAATCTGCCTAGGTTCCTCTCTTTTTTTGTTATTTAAATTGTCCAGCTTTGGCTCCTGTTCTCAGTGCTAGATGATTGTCTCAGGTAATTTTTTTTTTAACGTTTTGAAAAATAGGGCACAACTTGCTAAGTATCATTAAGGAAAAAGAAGATTTTGCTATACTTATGCAAAACTTCCCCGACTTTTTTCCTTGGACAGCCTAGATACATCTGTAATATAGATATAGCTCTGATATTTGGTAGTGTGGGGATGTTTTCAAATTAGGTTTATTTTTGTCTGAATTTCCCCAGAAAGCCTACTCAAATTTAAGCTACCAACTCTTGAGGCATCTCACTATTCACAGTGGGAATCATTTGCTTTTGATAGCTAAATTATATGAAAATTCATATCTCATGCATTCTCCATCCTCCTTCAGTGATTATATATTGACTTGATTGCAAAAGTTTGCTTCTCTGACAGAACCTGTGAGGTTGCTTCATCACACAGCTGCATGGCTTTTGAACAGGACTTTCTCTGCAATTATTACCGTGCGCTGAAACAAGTTATTGAGAGTTGAGAATCACAGAGTAATGTAAGTTTGAAGGGGCCTCTGGAGATTATCTGGTCAATATCCTGCTCAAAGCAGGGCTAACTTCAAAGTTAGACCAGGTTGCTCAGGCCCTCATCCAGCTGAGTTTTGTAGATACCCGAGGAATGGAGACTCCACATCCATGCAGGACAATCTGTTACAGTGCTGAACCGCTCCTACTGTGAAAAACTTCTTCCTAAAGTATAATCATAATATTCCATATTGAAAGCTGTCTTGTCCTTTCACTGTGTGCTTCCAACAAGAGTCTGGCTCTGTCTCCTTTAAAGTCTGCTATTATATACTTGAAGACAGCAACAAAATCTTGCTTACAGCCTTCTCTTCTGAAGACTAAACAAATTCTTTTCTCTCAGCATCTCCTCATATGTCATCTGTGCCAGCCCCCTCCTCATCTTTGTGGCTGTCCATTGAACTTGCTCCAGTTAGTCAAAGGCTATTTTCAATTTGGAAGCCTCAAACTGGAAGCAGTCTTGCAAGTGCCAAGGAGAGGGGAATAAGCTCTGCTCTCAACCTCCTGTCTATGTTTATATTAGTACAGCCCAGTGTGTTTGGCTTTTCTTGCTGCCAGGGCACACTGCTGACTCATGTTCAACTTGCCCACTAGCACCTGCGCGTCATTCTCTGCAGAGCTGCTTTCCAGCCCCTTCGTTATTTCTGTGCGTGGTTATTCCTTCCCCTACGTGTAGCTCTGCATTTCCCAGTGTTGAACTTCATGAGATTCCTGTTGGTCCATTTCTCCGGACTGTTGAGGTCCCTCTGATCGGCAGCTTTGCTTTGCAGCATACCCACCACTCTGCATGCCCCATCCCCCAGTTTGATATCAGTCATTAACTTGCTAGTGGTGGGATTTCTCCCTTCATACTTGTTGTTAATGAAATATTCACCTCAGTATTGGTTGCACAGGAATCCTACTAGTATGTGGCCAAATTTGAACTCCTAAAAACCTACTAAAAACCTGTTGAGACTAGCAGTTCAATCATTTTCCACTCACCTTATAATTCATTTGTGTAGCCCATATCTCACTACACTCGGAACAAGAAAAATGGCCTCTCTTCTGCTTCTAGTGTCCTTCTGCTTCGTCTGTGTTAGTTTGAAAGAGTTTGGCAAAAGTCACAATAGCAAAATGCACTAAAAAACTAAGCTTGCAGGATGGGAAGATGGAATGATGAGTAAATGAAGATGGTCTTGTTGAAGAACAGAATGGGGCCAGAGAAGAATTCTGGTGAGTCTGGTAAGGTAGCAACTTTGCATCTCTGGTGAGGTGCTGTTGTGAACTGGCAAACAGAACATAGATAAAGAGGGAGTGTTCTAGTAGGACAAAGTATATATAGTAAAAGGACCTGGAGGAGTTCAGAGTGGATCAGAAAAGCAAAGCTGAAGGAGAAACTGCAGAAGAAGACGACTGAGCTAGAGAAAAAGAGTGGAATTTAAATGTACTCAGGGACGGAGACTTGCAGTGGGGGCAGGGGGTAAAAACAGGACTGAAACAGTAAAAGCATGTTGCAGGTCATGTGGAAATAAAAAGGCTGGCAGGCAGAAACAAGGAATATGGAACTGGGTCTGTGTTGAACAATCTTCCTCCCAACAGATATGTGCAACTCTTGCATTTTATTCCTGTCTTTTACAGATTTACCCAGAGGTAATGGATTAGTCAAGCTGTTGATTTGTTCAGTGGTCCAAGTGGCAGAGGTCACAGCTGGACATATGGGCTTCCATCACTCCTGAAACACCAACTGCCACTCAGACAGACTCAATGAGATTCTGTTTTGGGTGTTGATTATTTAATTTCTTTAAAACCTTCGTATTTCTCATGTACATAGAGAAAATACAAAGTTACATCAGTAAGATAGTAACATCATCCTTCCCAAAGCTGAAACATGCCAGAACAGAAATTGTGTGCATATATCTTTCTCTCTCTGTCTAATGTCCTAACATGTGAAATGATGATATTACTGCTTTACCACACAGGACCCCTATGAATAAACTTTCATTGGTGTTTGTGAAGTGCCCATCTGTTACAATGGAGAGTGCTGTTGAAAATCACATGTGGAAAATCGACAAGACCATTTTCTGAGCAGGCTTGAGTAGAAAGAAGACATGAGGCTACTTATGAGCAGGGCTGAAAATATCCAAAATATTGAGTAGGTGCTCAGTCTGTGAGTATGATTTTGGAAACTAACATTAGTATTACTAAACACAATATCTGAAATGGAACAAAAATAATTTAAAGGCTTGTACAACATACATACTCAGCATTTTTCTCAGAAAAAATATAGCACGAATATATTTCCATTTCGGTCCTTATATGTAATTGTACATTCAGCTACCTTGCGTTTAATTATTTCACAGGTAGGTAAGGGATAACTGCACGGAAGCAAAGAGTTAATGCACCATTTTTTCATGTTCTCTAATTTGCTTCTGACATGAATTCTGAGATATGACCCTCAGTTCATTGTATTCCTTACTTAAGCTTAAGGATTTCAGCAAAGCACTGAAGATCATCTTCTTCAGAGGGAGACATGCGTTTCAATACAAAGTCAGTACATAAGCAAATATTAAATGCTGTCTGTACGTTTTTTTTTCCAAAAGCATTTAAGAAAATTACCTAGGCCAGGGCTGCCTTTTCAAGATCTAAAATATCACTGTATGGCTGACACCAGCTTCTTTATTATTTATTAAATGACAGCATTAGGTATTAATAGCTTCAAGCTGTTTTCATGTATGACCCATTTTCTGACTCATACATGCCCTGTTTCCTCTCTCTCTAATTCACTTTATTGTCAACAAATGTGGGTCTGCCTGGAAATGACAAGCGTCCTGAAAGCTGTGTTGCCTAAGAGACTGGCTCCACTCCTGTGCTGTGCCTCCAGGTTGCTCCAGAACTAAAACCCACAAAAGCAGAGCAAAATGAGTTGTTTTGTTTATTACAGGGGAGATATGGTAACAAAAAAATGAGAACAGGTCTCCAGCATCTCCACTTCATGACTTCCGACAACAGCCATGTTTAAGTCATGTAGCAGCCTAAAATGAATAGAGTCTGGAGGTGGTCTTTGTAACGTAGACTTGATACCAGAATACATGGGGAAAGTCTCCTTGTCCCAGAGATATTCCTCAGGCCTATGTCTGGCAGATATTTGGTCTTTTTCTGGTGACATCAAGGGGCAAATTTAAAAAAACATAAGGAAAAGCTCTGTGTCCTATGGCCAATTCTGAATAGCAGATTCAAAATCCGAGTTTGAGTTGGAACTTTATCTTTCTGAGTGCGAAAGATACGACTGTTTTTGTGAGAACTAAGACTCCTTAAAAAGTGTAATGCTAGACATAAATTAATCCAAGTAGATTATGCCAAGTAGAAATTAAAAAAAGAAATATGGATCTAATGCAAAGGAAGTAAACAAATTCAGTGCTTAATAAATGTAAAATTACTAGCTTTACTGTATGCCTCAATCATCTCAGCACAGTCAAGAAACGGAGGATTTATTTACTGCGTAGTATGAATCATTACGTGGGGTTCCTTATGTCTAGTACACTGATATTATGTGTGTCCCATGTGAACAGGTAATAATATGTTTTAAATGTCATGACAGAAGTGTGCCTGCTTTGTCCATAATACTGTACATTTAATTCTGCTTGAATTTGTCTATCTAATAGACTTTTTCCTTCCTTTGTAATTTATAGGGCAGGGAGTAATTACTGTCTACCAACAATAAAAAGTGAGAAGATTAATGAGGTGTTATGTTGTGGTGCCTCTGAAGCATTTGAGCTTATTCTCTATTGCTGTGAGGAATAAGAAATGACACAAACAGATTACATGGATTTGCCTAAACAAAATGCAACTTCTTCATGTCTTGAAATAAAATTATCACCAATACAAAAGGCAAGTGCATGGATTTCTCACAGACCTAATTGCTCACACATTGCTGCGGAAATTACCCCCAAAATATGTCAACAAGCAGTTTTACAAACAGTATTATGTGCAGTTGGCTACATGAATGTATTTCCTACGTTTCGTGAGCCATATTCTCTTTGCTTACTATTGATTGCTTAGTCAGTGTATGCAAATGTGTCTGTGAACTTTACCTGAATGAATGATTTTGCTACTTTAAGATAATTTAGATAATGTACATACGTAAAACTTGCTATTTACTATTTAGTTAGTGCTTGATGATTGAGACACCTGCACATGAAGAAAGACTGAAAGATCTGCAGTCTAAAAGCAGGAAAAAGATACAGAGGAATGAGGAAAACAACACCGTTCTGTTTTTCAATCTGCTATTTAATACTTTATACTGTTGTAATGTAACCCTTAGTCTGATCAGCTGAAAGCAGCCACTGAAAGAGTTATTCCCTTGTCACATTTCTGGTCACGATTCCTGTGGCTGCATTAGTAAGCCAATGTGACCACACAGCTGGGATCCTTCCTTCTTCACCCTGCATTTTCTGGCCTCCTCCCTTGCCTCAAGTCTTGTGACTGTGTGTTGAACAGCATTTTGCTACTCTGGGCCTAAGTGTCTATGGCCAGAAACGAAGGGAGAGCAAGACTGCCTGACCTGGCAGCTACTTGCAGTTACTGCTCCTTGGACATAAAGAAAAATGACTGCCTTTGTAACCTTTAACACTAACTAACTTTAACATGATATCTAGGGGTTACTTAGAGAGGTGCTGAATGCTTAATGGCTCTCCTCAAAGGGAAGAAGAGTTGTAGCATCGAAGAAATATAAAATCAGTTCATAAAATCAGTTTGGCGAGTGTGTCTCAATTTGTATCCTTTACATAACAATTTGTTCAGGTTCTATTTCTTATTAATTTTATTTTCTATTTCTTACACTTTCAACTCTGTTTTTAGCATATGTAATTTTCTATTTCTAGAGATACGCTATGACAAATGTGATAGATAAGTTGCATTTTACGTGTGTCAACAGGGCCTGTCCTTATAAAGCTAGGACATACCTAACAACTAAGCTACATGGCATTGCCAGACTTCACTGCTCTGTTTCAAACTCTGATGTTTATCACATGATTTTTTATTCATTAATATTCAAAGAATGAATTGGCATGGAAAACTGAATTCCACACTTTCCAGAGAACAAGTACGAGGCAGGTACCTCAGCTGGAGCAATGTTTCCCCACAAACTACTCAGATTTTGTGAGGCATTGTATTTCTGTGCATCCATCTTACCTCCATTTTGACTGAAAGGACAAAATAAAGCACACTACTTCGAGGTCTGCATCTTCCCTACTAGGGTCCAGACCTCTCAAAACTGAAACTTGACATAATTTGTTACTAATTTTTCTTAACAGAGGAAGAAGAGTATACAGCAAGCTACAAAGCCTAATTTTTTTTTTTGGCCTGACAGCACTAGGGTGCTGTGAACACTTTCAACAGCTTAACTCTGTGGGTGAAATGCAGCCCTTCTTGTATGCAGTGACTGCAGGTCACACGATCTTTAAGGTCCCTTCCAACTCTAACCATTCTTTGATTCTATGACTGATTGGTACGACATGTTTTTGGACCAGCTATTTGTTTGCCTTCTGTCATGCTTTTGTCACCTGTCCTTTGATGGGTAACTCAGCCATATGCATTTGTCCCACCTGTTACACTTGTTAAGCTTTCAAGCATATGACTTTCAAGTCATATTTGGATTTCTGGGATGCATATTCCTTCTACACGGGCATCAGCTAGGATCGGTGCCTCTATCTTTTTAGCTGTCAATGAATTGTCGCACCACAACATGCAGTGTACCAGTCTTGGACTGGCTTTTGTCTGCTGCTGATGCTGCAGGCTAGCTGTGGCCTGCAGGGAAGTTAATCTGCTTGTGTTAATGGGTTTGTGCACATCCCATGTACTAGTAGCTTGGGTTGATGAAACTGGCTTAAGCACAAATGGGTTTGTATGTTTAGGAACTGTTTTTTTCTTTCTCTGGGCCCTAGATTCAGCACTGTTAGACCAAGGACTGCAGAGGCTCTGTTTCTAGGGTTTACAGTTTAGGGGCAAGAATGAGGAGCTGCGGATAAACCACACCTTCTGTGGCAAGCATGCAAGCACTTTTGCACGCAGGTGTCAGATTTTCCAAAGTGTCTAGTTCCTTCCCTGCTGCCCATATCATGTCTTTGGGCTTGGCACTTCTAGCTAGTCTTTCTTCTGCATTCTTTCCTGCAGCTGGCGTAGGGTGGCTCGTAGTTGGCCTGAGTGGTAAAATCTTTGGGAAAAGATTTTTGTCTCTTTTCTGTGCTTTAAATCAGTTGGTTCCAGAGGTCTGCATGCACTTTGATGAACTTAAAAGCACTACTTTAAATAGCCTTTTATTTCACCAGGGTTTATTTTCTTGTGGCCTAGAGCCCTCTGATTTCTTTGTTGGGATCATGTGTGGCTGTACCAGTGTTTTGTTTCGAAAGTTCATTTACAAATGCAGCATATCCCTTAAAGTTACATTTTCAGTTTAAATGTAATTTTAAAGAAAAAAAAAATGTTTGAAGTGATAGGTCAGTTTAGATTGGAATTTTTGAATCAATGTTATCTAATTCGTAATGTTGTCTTATACAGTCTGTATTCCTATTTAACATATGTTTTGAGCTTGGTGTAAGGGAGAACGTTTATATCTTTTAAGCATTTTTCTTTAAAAATGTCTTGTTTAATGTTGGTTATTGAAAGATGTTCCCAGGAATTTAATGAAGCTTTGGGTAATTGGTTAAACTGCAGTTTTAATGTATGCATCTGAGATATGTGGAAAAAGGGCTTTCCAAAGAATAAAAGGAAAACATGAGCCCATAAAAGTCCTATAAAGGCATGGTGAAGGAAGATTTATGACTGATCACTGTGTTTTTGCTGGCATTCACCTTTGAAATAGGCCGGAGGTAAGTGTAAGAATTTGACAGCGCTTCCTGAAACACCCTTTTCCCATCTATTGAGTGCATTTAACCTATTCCTTTCAGATGGTAGAATTGCACTGGTTTATCTGAACATTGGAATAGAAAAAAAAATAACCTAGTGGCTGAGTATTTCTGAGGAAAGTTTGCTAGGTACAGTGAAATCTGGAGAAAAAACTTCTCCTGGATGTGTTATATTCTTATACGAAAAGCTGAACTTCATCTTTTTCACAAAAGCTGTGTTTTAATTCTAAGACTCTTATAAGAAATGCAGTGGTACTAATTTTCAGCTTCATCTTTGAGGCTTAGCATAACTTTAATGGAGACAAGGTTTACTAGATATTTCTAAAAGTGTGAAAGCTGTAGAGGATGTACACTAGAGATTGTCAGCTGAAGCTGGCCTTTTGTTTGTTTCATGCTTCTGGTTTTTCAAACATATTTTATTCTTCAGATTGTTTACACTAAAGTGAGATGTCCTGTGTCCACGCTTCCAGAGTGTTTGCCCTCCGGGCTTTCCACTTTGACCCACTTCTGGGCACAGCTGATTGCCACACTCAGGCCTCTGTTGCTTCTGTCCCAGAGGCACACAGCCACACACCAACTAAGTAGTGCTGCCAAAAATTCATATCTATGCATTGCCCAGAGGCACTTTGTCTGTCAGCAGCTTTTTCTTCAAATCTGGCACACTTTTAGACAGTGGATTAAGGTTTTTCCTCAGATTATACGAAACTTCATACACCAGAGTCTGTGGGATTGCCTAACTGAATGAGAGAGACGGTGTTAGAGACAGTGCCCAGGCAAAACTGTGCCTGGAAGGAGGCAGAAATGGGCAGAGAAACCCTGAGCAAGTTGGATGGTCATTATTTTGGATCCTGGGAAATCGGATCAAAATATTTATTTTGCTGGTGGTGTTTCTTAAAGAGTAGGAGGATCATCCAGTGGTCAGGGATTCAAAAGATACATCAAAACAATAATTTGCAGAGATTATAGTCCAAACATAAAATAGTACCATTAATTTTTAAATAAGCATATAGTATCTGCCAGTTGTTAAAAGCAGCAGAGATCTGCAAATCAGTCATCTGAAATGTAAGTATGTAAGAGAATATTTTTCTAGTGTTGCTTACCACAACGGAATCTGAAACATTAAATATTTCTCAAATTCACAAAGGGTCAGTGCAGTGCCCAGCCTTCGGAAAGGAGAAATCTAATTCACAAGTACAATAACTGGGGAATTACTAAGTAGGGAAAAGGACTGCAGGATAAAAAAATGATCTAAGGGGTAGAGAACATCATAAGCTAAATAAAAGTCAACAGAGTAACCTTTTGCAGAAAAGACAATTTTTATTCTGTGAACAGAAAAACGGATGAACAGGGCAATATGCTGTTTTAGGAGAGATTGGCAAGGCCTCTCTCAGAGTTTTATGCCCACCAAGGGGCGAGAAAAGCCCTTAGGAGAGCAGCAAGAGGATGGGAGAATTAGAGAAGAGACTCTGTAAGGAAGGCAGGAGGCTGAGAGCTGGCATAGAAGGAAAGTTACAAGGGGAAAATGTGTACCTAGAGGCCAGTGGCTGAGTTGTTCTTAGGGCTAACTGGCAATAGCTGGGGACAAATGATCTTACCTTATAGCAGAGAGGACTTAGGCTGGACATTAGGTAGTGAAGCAGCAAACAGTCCACAGAGAGAAGCCGAATCATTGGAAACGTTGTCAGGGCAAGTTAAAAGAAGTTCCCGTGGGGCAGGTCTAGATATGTAGCCTTTTAAGCGATACTCCGTCCTCGCTTTACTGAATACTTGGATGTAGTGATTGCACAGTGTGCAATTTCTGTAGGTCTGTTTATGTCACTTTCACATTGGGACTACACTATTACAAACTATTGTTTGACTACTGTGACAGAGTTAGCAGCAACAGCTGCACCCGCCTAGCACTGCAGAACTGTAGCTATGGATGTGTCTGTAGATTCTTTCTGCTTAGTCTATTCCTGCTTATTTTTTTTGTAAATGTGTATTGCAAAAAAGGTAATGTTTTGGTGTTTGAATTTCTTTCAGTCAAAACTTTTTAAAATCGGGACTGCTGCAAAAGGAAAATCTCACAGGAAATATTTTTTCCTTGAAAATTAATAAAGAGGATTTTTCTTGTCTCAAATCTTGCTTTGCAGAAACTAGAGTTCTGTGCTGATTTCAATAGTCTTCAAAATATTTACAAGAGGATTACATTTTTTCTTATTTCAGAAGTGAAATTTTTGCAAGAAATATTATAGCATTGCATGGCATCTCTCATTTGGTTCTTTAAAGATGTGCTTCTGGCCCCCTTTTTATCCCGTGGGCAAAGTGTCCTGGCACACAGAACCTCAGGGCTCCAACGGGAGTCATTACTGTGATGAAGGTTTGCCTTACCAGAGGTGCAGTCCCAGTCCAGAGGAGAAAAGACAGCAGTACAAATCCTATAAGGCAAGGCCCTATACATAAATGAAATTTCATAGCTTTAAAAGTATTATAAAGAAATATTTGTGTTGGTTTTGCTTTATTTCATTTTGGTTTTTTTGTGTTTAAATTATTTAATTCTGTTTGGACTGACTTGAAATGTCATAGTTTTTCTTGTTGATAGTTCATAGCACTTATAATCAGCTGCTCACCACAGAATTTCAGAAATTTTAAGATTGGTAAAAAATATATAATTTTGTCCTTTTGTGATAAACGAGTTATAAGTGGTCAACAAATGGTAATACTAAGGTCCCCCAAACCTTCTTTAGTTACAAATCTCTGTATGTTCTTGTGAAACTGGTGGGGCAGGTCAAAGGAACGTAGGATTGTCTATTAAGATTAACAGGAGCTAAGTAATCATGGCAGACTGGGTTTCAAGGGTACAGAGAGAGACAGAAGCGTGGAAAGTTCCTGCCCAGGACATGAGGAAAATAAGTAGTGGTGGAGGGAGAAGGAGAGGTTTGGATGAGGTGCCTACGGGGAGTCTGAGCACGGGAGAAGTAGCCAGGAAGAGTCAGGCCAGGCACCGGAGGAGAGGAGTTTGTCCTTTCTGGGCAGGGAGGCTGAGGCTGGAAGGGAAAGGCCAGAGGTGGAGGTAAGTGTAGGAATGGGACAAGAGGAGCTAGGTGGGTCAAGTGAGAGCACTTGACAAAGAACAGCTGTAGGAGGACAGAGCAGACATTCCCACTGACAGCAGCGGCAGCAGCCTCCATGTATTTACTAGCTCTTACTTCTTCCCCTAAACTGGAGTAGGATGAAGGGCTTGTAGTGTCACTATTTACAGCTGCTAGCAGGTATCACTGACATCCTCCCTCTGCTGCTGAATGAGAGTGATCTCCTGCCATCGCCAGCGTGTCCCTACCCTGCTGCCTGTGACTATAAATATGAGGCAGAAGGATAACATTTCTGTTTTTTTCTAGGTACCCTCTTACGAGGTAAGAAGATACACACAGAAAACATGTTATTTGCAAATTTATATTTTTAATAAGCCCAAATTAAGGTGACCTGTGCAAATCTTATTCGGTCTCTTTGTGGCTTTGTGATCATTATTACAATAATTATTTTCATAATTATAAGTTAATCATAAGCGGACTGCTGTTTCAGTATATGAAAAGGAACAATTCTGCAATGTGTCATGTTCATATATTGAAATATGTCACTGTTTGTAAATTCTCTACTCATTTCTCACAAAGACTGGTAAATGAAGAAAAGAACAAGATAAAAATTTCAAGAAGTGTTATGTGAAGGCAGATGATTGCTGGCCTGAAGAACTAAATTTTCTGTCTAATTCTGCCACAAATGCCTCTGTGAAGTTCAGAAATCATTTAAATCAAACTTCTCACAAGTAGTCTTGTGTTGTGTTGTAATTTTCTCTGCACTGAATGGAAGTCCTACAGTCTGATTTATATAAGTGTTCAACGTTTACCCTTGCAATTGCAGACAAGGGAAGTTGCACTCTGAGCATTCAAAATGCTATTTAATGGTGGGTACTTAAAAAACTCAGGTTGCACATTAATTCAGTATATACTTTTGACCTTAATCTCTCCCAGACTCATTTTTTATCCTTTCAACTCACAAGAGTATTGGAAAAATACATTCATTATCACCTGTCAACTGCTAAAATGCTACAATGACATGGAAATACTGGAAGGAAATTAATTCTGATGTTATAGTTGAATTCACATAGCGTGTTGATAGTAAGGCACCAGACACTGAACAGTCAGGGAAAAAAAATCCAACACCAAATATAGAATAGCTTCTCTTTTAATAAATTCCTTTTTTTCTGTGCACTAATGAGCTGTTGCCCTGTGACAAGTATGGTCATATAACTAAAGATAACATATGTATGCACAGGAGGGATAAATGAAGGATGCAGTTGCATTTCCAAGGTATAGTTCAGCCATGTGCTATATTTAAAATCTTAATCTTCTTTTAATGTATATTCATATAAAGCATGTGTGTGTGTGTTTCAGCATTTACCTTATGTACAGAAAGAAATTACTAACCTTCTGTTCATGAGAAAAAAAAAAAAAACCAAAAAATTGCCATAGCTTCAGGACTGTTTGAATTCTGGGCTACTCTATGAGGTACAGCTACACCACCACATTTCACTTAAGACTAATGAAACAGGCCCTGTAAGTGAGTTGTAGTTTAGATTCCAACAGCACTGAGAAGCAGAATGAAAAAGAACCAATTTCTTGGCATGGATTCCAAAGATTTTTTGGGATGAGTTTAAATTTCAGACCTGTTGAACTGACAAATAGATTGAGATCTTTCCTCTTTTAAACCACCCCTCACCCCTACTGCCATCCTCAAGAAAAGCTTCTGTATTTTCAGAAAGTTGGGCAAACTTCTATGTTTTCAAGGGGATCAGCTGCAAAATGAGTAGCTCACATTTATAAACCATAGAAGACTGATCCCAGGAGTAGAAGTATGGGAGACGGAAGTATTGAAAACATCTGAATTCGGGTATTAATCATGAGAACGAAGAGGCTGGGCTCCCTTCCCCTCCTGTCAATAGAACCTTCAGGAATTGTGGCTGGAGATGCCATGGACCTCACAGTGACTGTGCACAGACACACCTCTTTAGACTTTAATTCAGTCTGCAACTATTAGTGACGTATCTAAGAAAAAATTAAATCTGACAAAAATTATGTTTTAAGGGACTGAAAGGATGTACAAATTTATACCGACTTTAGCCAATAGCTTTAGAAGAGGTTTTCTTCACACGTGACATGGTTTAATTTTGGCCTATCTAAATGTAGTATTTCAATCACTAATTTTAAAATTAACCAGAGTTCAGAATGAAGGAAGTTGACAAAACTAACGCCAAAGGAAACATTTAATTTCACATTGAATAAGAAGTTTTGATGACCTAAGAAGATACGCTTTTCATGCCGTGTTGACACAGCCTGTCCTCAACACTACCTTTTCTTGCTCAATACTGAGCTACTTTTCCTAAGTTGTTCTACTGGTTATCAAATTAAATTGTCTTTTATTCTAGTTCTAAAGAAAACATTCCAGTGTCTTCTGACTATAAAATACATTTTCTGATACATTGTGAAATACTGCCAAGATTTTATTTTATTGTTCAACTTTCATATAACTTCATTTATTCTTATTTTGTTTCTTAAATTTCTCCTCTGTTAGTTGTCTTTTTTTTTTCTGTTTTCCTGCACTGAAGGCTGTCCAGTTTTCAGCTGACTTCCTTGGCATCTTTTTTTCTTAGTTGGCCTTCATATATATCTTCTGTTATTTTTAAAGCAGTTCTTCACATTTTCTCTCCTTATTCCTTTATGTCAATTATTTCTTCACCTCATCCATTCACTGCACTAGCTTAGGGTCTTCTACACAGTTAGTCCTGTTTAGGTGTCCTTGCGCTCACCCTGAAGAAGAGAAGATATGAACCAAATCCATGAAACAAGTGAGATGACCAGAGGAGCATTTCTCCAGCATGAAGGTCTCCTCCCGCATTGTTGTCACAGGTGGGAAGGGAGCTGCTATGCGCTGGTGGCCTGCCTGGTTGCACTCAGTATTTCCCCTGGTGAATAGACTTATGGAGGCGCAGGAAGCTGGGCAAGGCTGTGGGAGAGGGAAGAGAAGGGGCTGGCCATGCAGTCCATATAGAGATCTGAATTACAGGCAGTTCCTTCTCATCCTACAGCTTATTTTCACCCAGGAGGGTCAAATTTTTACAGTTATATCTATCCCTTATAGAAATTGTAGATGAACTTAAATATCACATTTAGTGAGGCAGGCATTAAGCTGGAAGGGATATCATCATTGTCTAAGGGAAATGCTTATTACATTTTTGATGCTGCAGCCAGAGAAATTAACTGGCTTACGATCAGGGAATAAACCGAGAATAGTGGGGCAAGAAAGGTCTGCATGGACGTTAGTTACCTAAACAAGGCCAGGGCGTGCATGCAAACATCAGCGTGACAGCTCTCACTGCTCAATAGCTTCACACCCCCAAGCATGGTTTGGCCTGGTGGAGTAATCCTCTCCCATGACATGGTTCAGGCAGGAACTGTGCGAGAGTCCTTCTCCCATGGTAGCATAGACAAAGCCATCCTGTTTAGGGGAGCAGGAGGGTTTAGCTGTGTGAGTGAAATGTTCACTCATGGATCGGGAATCACTTGCAGCTGGGCCCCAGGGTGAGCCCCAGCTGATCTTCATCATGGGTGAAGCTTCTTGTTGACTTGCTGGAATCCACTCTCCTTGCTCTAGCCCATCTTGTGCCTACGCTGACTTGGTAGTGGGCCATCTCCTAAGGTGCTGTCTAACCTAAAATATCCTGTGATTCTGTCCATTTGATATAAAACTCTGTGTAAGAATTTCTCTCTCCATCATCAAGTTGTATTTAGCTTAATTACAACCCTAAGCATCTTGGGATATTTGTTTTAAGCCAATGTTTTCACTTGGAGGGTGTATGATTTTCTTCAGATTCATTGGAGCTACTTTCTGAGGGTACAGTTTTGAGATGCTTAATGTACTTGGCAATTGTCTGTTTATTTGCATACTTAGTCATTCCTGTTGCAGTACTTCTCCTTGAGATGTCTTTTAAGTATTTTCAAGCCCTTAATTCTGTTAAAATAATTTTTCATAAATATTTTGCACCATATGGAAATTCACATTCTAGCAGCAAGTTAATTAATTTCCTATTGAATAGTAGAATGGTGTTATAATAAGTTCAATGTGTGGAAAAGCCTTCATGTTTAACCTTGATGGCATTTGAAATGGCCATTTCTGCTAAGAAAGATTTAGCAGCTGCAGATTAAAGTTTCTTGTAAATTGAGAAAATTAGAATTTCTCAAGGTGTCTCCTTTAACCACTTCAAAAACTTTTCCCTTAAGCCCTCTTACCTATGAGATCTCTTTATTTCAGGTAAAGCTGAGGCTGTGAATAAATTGGGCCTTACCTCTTTGTTGGGTGGACTGTGTACTGTGACTTATCCTAAACTCACCTGATAGTCAGGTTAGCGTGATTTAAAAAACTTAGTTTACATTTTACAAAACAGTAACTCCCTCAGGTACACATTCTTTTTACCCTACGGTCAGCATGGGGTTAATGATCTCTTGGCTGATTCACAGTTGAAGGTGATGAGTGAATTTTTAAAGCAGAGGTGTCTTGTTTGCCAACACATTTATTGAAGAGCAGACTCAGTGCAACACAGATGGAAAAACATGAAAGGGAGTGTGGAATACAAGTTTATCCTCCTCTGTAGGTTCCAAAACACTTTCAATTTTATATCTGCTATGTTATTGTATTTGGAAATGGCAGTAAATTCTGAGGTTTTTTTGCTTTCTAATCAGTTCTGTTTTGGTGGGGGCCTTGGAGGGAGGGCTTTATCTGGGTTTTTCTTTCTTTTTGATTTGTGTTTCTCTTTGGTAAACATAGTTGACAAGAACTTTCAGTCTTTTTTTTTTTTGTGTTACTGTTTGCATAGATTGCAAAGGAAATTGTTGAAAAATTTCTGCTATTGTATTTTGGGAATGATGATCTTGCCAAAGTTATTAAAGTTTTGTTGCCCTGAAGAGGGCAATGAGGCAAAATGAGGTATGTAGGAAGAAATCTGAAAGAGAGTGCCCTCCGAGTCTCAAAACCAGGGTATATTTGAGAAAGTGTTGGGCCTCTGGGCAGATGAGAGTCACCTGATCACTAACCAGCAATTAAAACATGCATGGTAAGTGGATAATTACTGTAAACAGTAGGATTCTTCATGCTTTAGCTTGTCTGATGCTGTCACACCCAATTGTATATATCTCCTGGACAATGCGTAGTGCAGACTCTCACTGGACAGCATGTTTTGCAAGAGCTGTTTGCCTTGCAGGAGCAATCCCAGAGTTCATTGATGGTTCCCTTGGTAATTTCACATCCTCTCACCTTTTCGAATATTGTTTGCCTTGCCTACAGCATCTACCTGTAATAACTGCTTACCAGATTCATTAGATGTGAATTCATTGCCACTTACACTATAGATTTGTTCGGTTTTCATTCAGCAGCATACTGCAAGAATGGGTCATGTGCATGTCTAGTATGTTTAGCACGTCTAGTCAGATGTATGTCACTAGAACAAAAATTCTTTGGCAATAAATTTAATACTGACTTTTCTTGTGCTAACACCACCTTTTAATTTTTATGAAAGTGGTATTATAACGAGAATAGGGACTGCTTTATGCAGTATTATATGACAATGTAAGGAAAATTTGCATCTCTAACTGGGCAACAATACTTGCCAATAGGCTGGTTAATAATTTAAGTGACTTGCAAATTCAGGTGCAAAAGTCAAGTGATTTTTGCCTCAGATTCTCAAGCTACCTACTGATATTGCAGTCATGCTGAACCCTTTGGACAGGAGCAGGTATACAAAAAAATGCTAATTTTTTGGTATTCCTTTGTAATATCTGGAGAAAAAATTGACTGATTTATCAAATAGCTTTTTAATTTTTAAAGGTGCAATTCCTAATAACATTGGATTGATTTGCGAGAAATTCCCCTGTATCTTGCTGGTTCTACACCCTTCCAACTCGAACAGGACAGAGGATGATAAAAGATTATTTTTTTGTCCATCTGTCGTCTCAAAACTAGATCTGCTCTTCTTTCTTACAATCTGCAGGAGTGGATAAGGCTTAACCTTGCTGAAAGAATTATGCTTGTTTTTTGCTATTAACAGGCCGAGCTCTGATAACAGGCGCCACAACATCCGGGAGAGGATATCCAGTACCAACGAGAAGGGGAGCCTGTCCATGGAATCCACCAAGGAGACCCGGTACTGTGCTGTCTGCAATGACTACGCTTCAGGCTACCATTATGGGGTTTGGTCTTGTGAGGGCTGCAAAGCTTTTTTCAAAAGGAGTATTCAAGGTAATAAACTATTCAAGTGAATCACCTTTACTCTTCAGGAAAATGTGGAGCTACTTAAGATTGCAGCCTGAGCCCAGGACAATGACATTTATTGGGTTTTCATTAGCAGCTGCTGTGCTCTCCCCTATATTTTTAGATCTGTGTCTGGTGAATGTTACCAGCAGGTATATAATATGACTTTATTTAGTTCAAGATTAATGAGGGAAAGAAAATCTTCTCTACGTTCTTCTCGGTTTAGGTATGTCTGACCATAAAGGCAGTGAGAAATCTAATTTAAAAATCTGTATTGGATCAAGATGGCCACTCTTTCAGGCTCTTTTCTGTGATTAAGTTTTTATCCAAAATAATATTTTTTGAGAATTCCCTGTCAGATGAAGAATAATTCACATCAATTGATTTATTAATCTTAATTTAGTGCTCCATTAGCAAGATGGTTCAATCCAAATCTCAGCTCCTTGAAGATGTGAGATGTCTTTTGAGAACCAATATTGAAAAGGAATGTTTCCTTGAAATAGAATTTGTACCTGTCAGCAAAGCAGGGCTTTGAACCATACACAGAATTGTTTAGTTCACAGTCTTATCATGGCTACAAGTACAGTGTGCAAGGTGTTCAATAGAGTGAGGGGCATCTAACAGAAACAGTGTTAATTATTATGACAGAGATAATTCTTGATTTAAATGCCCATCACTCTGCGGAATGGACAGTTTTCTGCTTTGTTCAACATCTCCTAAACTGAGTAAGATGCATGATTCTACTGAAAATATGGGTATTGTTCAGTATCTAAGTCCTGTTTTGGAGAAGAAAATAAAACAGATTTCTTCCTTTCCAAACAGAAGACTATTAAAGCACTAGGCTTTAGTTAGGTATCTATAGTTTTTTTAAATTTCCAGGTGATATATATGCACAGAAATTCCTGTCACTCTTTTTTTTGAAATAAACATAGTGAGGAACAGTATTTACCTCCTATCAGAAGGAATGATTATTGGCTGCTTTGTTGCATGACTACCACTGAGGTGATTTAAATAAGACTTCCAGCATTCAGCACAGAATTTTCCCCACCTTAATGAAAAAAGTGAAAGATTGGCTGCGGGGTAGACATTGATGAAATGGTTTGAATGGCAGTGATTAGTTAATAGTTACTTGTATTTCTGCTTCTCCAGACTAATCAAAATGATTTTTAGAAAAGAGAGTGGTTACAGCCAGAGGTCGATAATAAGCAATACCTGAGGAAGAAAGCGTGAAATTATTTTGTCTAAACATCAGAATAATTTACTTAAATTTGTGACGTAGGGAGAACTGCTCCGTTATTGAGTGTTTTTCATTATTGTTTGTTTTGAGTTCTCCTGACCAAATCAGAACTATTCTTAATATTTTCAAAATCTGTCCTTCTACTCAAACTGAACTAAGTCAGCAACAAACTGAAAATTGAAATAATCTTAAGCAAAAGTAAGAGTTTGTTATCAAGTAATTGTACAGCACAGATCTTCAGCTTCTGTACCTTATGGAAGAAGAAATGAATTTGACTGTTTCATTGAGTTCCATGGTTCTATGTCAGCACTTGAGTGGTTTTGCCCTAGCCTACATGTGGAGAAATGTTGTGGTCCTCCACAATAGGTCTGTCATCTATTTATGCTAAAATACATGTTAATTAGTAAATTTAGTTCTTGCTACATTTATATACTTCACATAATTTTTAACTAGGTAAGCCTGAAAAATTTAAAGCTTATGTTTCCACTGTCCCGTAAAATTCTTTATCTTTGAGTCCTGTTTGCCCTAATTTAAGCCCATTGCCTCTTGCCCTATCCTTTGTGGACATGATGAAAACTTATTACAACAACCTTTTACATAGTTGAAGACTGTTATCATATCTTTCTTCAGTCTTCTGTTTTTTTTAGACTAAACAAACCCACTTCTTTCAGTAGAACTTGCTTCCTAGACTTCTGATACCATTTGTTAGACGACTCTGTCCTTTCTCCAGTTGATCCTTCTCTTTTGCAAGTAACATCCATCGTAAAAAATTACATCCACTAATATCAAGAAAGTAATTCAAGAATATGAGTACTTATGAGAGAACTGTGACCACTTGATCACAGATGGTATGAAAAGTCCTCTAAAGGACTTTTAAAGTCACAGGTACACAGTCTTCATGAACTGAGGGATTTTTTGATTTTCCTGCTGGATCTGGAAGAGATCTCTACCTCAGCAATTACATATTCTAATTGGACTTGTGTCCAATTTATGAAAATGACAGTAATTTTAAGACTGACAATGCATGAGAAAACATGTCATTTACCTTGCAGATAGTAATAATTCTAAATAGGTTATGATCAGATATCTAGGAATGAATACTACTTATGTGTAGATGTGTAGGAGAATACGTGGACTAAATATTGTTATATCTGCATTGTATATATGATATCCATTCCTAGAAAGGGACAAAAATTTCTTAGGAATCATATGATTAAATTGTGTTGAGGTACACAGGACCTGTTTGTATAAGCAAAAATACCACTGAATGCTTTCAGCATAGATTTTTATTACTGTTTATAGTGCATTTTTCTTTAAATGGAAGATAACCACGCTACATATGTTCCTGTATTTCTCAGTACTTATATAGATGCAGAGGTGATTGGTCATTTTTATACTTCTTATAAGAGATTTCATAGGAGAATTCCTGTAGTGAAGTTTGATGTTCTTAATAGACTGTAGTCAAATATTCTATATGGTTCTTAATAGAACTACAGGAAAATGTGAGTACAGATGTGAACAGTGAACAAGCTATGGGGTAATTAATTTACTCTCTGCATTTCTGTGATTCTCAGTAATATGAGATATCTATGCTTACTTGCGTAAGTATATACTTAAATTTTGTGAAAGCTCACTTCTGCATCAGACCTTACCCGAGATGGAGAAGGATAGCTTCATTTTTATCCAGGGGAGCTGGAATGGTTCTGGAAATATTTTGTGAATTTTAAATGCTAAGTTGTTTTTCTTTGCTGTCAAATAGTTACAGCTTAAAAGGCAAACTGAATTAGTAACTGTGTCTCAATATGTGCAACTGCTCAATTTTGTTTAAACAACAGATGTTTTGGTGGAAAATCTCAGCTGCCTCCCGAAACTGCCCATGTCAGTCTATTTTGTTAGTTTATGTCCCAAAAGTGATTTGGGACCTTGGTTTGAGAAAACTCTGTGCAGACTGATATTATGTATAATGTTTAATGGGAGAGAAAAATCATATGACATCAAGAACACTGTGTTGCTTGGTGATAGAAGAGTGCTTTCTTCTTTGCCTGGCATATGTAGCCTTCGAGAGTGTACTTGCTCAACTGACTTGAATCCAGAAGCATAACAAGCAGTCACATCACAGCACACTGTACTCTTCTACTAAAATATTTGTAGATTTTTAAGACCAAGAAGGGCAATTAGATCATGAAGTCTGGTCTTCTCTCAATATAAACTTTATATGTTATCCGTGTACAAAGCCTGGTAACTTGGTGGAGATAAATCTTTTAGAAGATGTCCAGCCTTGATTTGTGGGCTCACAAGCTTTCTTACAATGATTGCTTATTCTAATAATTTGTCCTCCCATCTGCTAAAAAATTATCTTTCTAATTTTAATTGCTTTGGCTTATACATCACATCCACGAACAAGACTTAGTACCTTGTATCTCTCTCCTGTGGGAAGTTCTTACAACTTGTTATGATCAAATCATCTTGATATCTTAAGTGAATTAAAATGTTGCAATCTCCTGCTGTACATCTTTCTATCTTCTGAGTCCTTTGTCTTACCACATTTTCTGATCCCCCCACACCCACAATAGCCTCTTTAAAATTTAGATGTCAGAACTGGATGAAGTACAGTTACAAATGCCGTTTACAAATTAAAAATCCCCTTGTGACTCACACATTCTTTCCTCCTCCTTCTAATTCTCTTGCTTTTTGGGTAGCCACCAAAGTGTATGGGACAGGAAGGAATTATTTTTACCATCGCTGACAAGCATCCAGCAAATGCCTACATAAGTGGGGCTGAGAACCCCCAGTGGGAGCACAAGGGGTTCAGAACAAATGAGAGGCAACTCTTTACATTGGAGTATATCTCGATCTCAGAGCTGATGAAGGATTTTAGAAATCCTCAGTTCTGTTTCCCTGCCTCCTTCATGTCCCTGCTGATGTTTTTCAGGTGCACCTCCTCTGCCTTTTCTCACAACTGTATACTTGGGCAAAACTCTGGGATATTTCACAAATATTCAGTTAAGAATTACTGCATGATGGGAGGCAGTACCAGTCCAGTAAGAACAGGCTGACATCTGAGAATGGATGAATAGCCTTCCTGAGGGATTCCAGTGGCCTGCCATTAGTGCCTTGATCACAGAGATATAGTGGTGTCTGAAGTGCAGGAATTCTTTAAGCTGGGAAGTATTATAGTTTTGTGGCTTGAACATGGATTTTATTTAACAGTTATGCCTTCTGACCATCAAGTAAGAGAGTTTTGGCAGTAGACTGAGTGTTATCAATTGTTATAACTTCACAGTGATAGAGCTGTACTTTGTCGAAAGTATGTTGTTCAAACTTTCATGCTAGGAGTGGTAGTAAATATGCATATATTTTTGTTGGAGTTGGAGAGAATTTCACTGGTAAAACATGCCTAATAAGTGGGTGTTCAGGTAATTCTGCAGTGCAGAAATTGCAATGTTGTCAATTTGGGAGGTTTCTGAGATCTTCCCTTTAACTTTCCATTATAGCCTTCTGTTTTCATTATATTTTTGTAATCTTTTTGATAACAGCAGCAAAAGCTGCACAGATCCTGCAGCCGAGAAGACAGAAACTCCCAAATAAGACTGCTTGTACACTGGTTCTGTGAGTTGTCATCAGAAAGAGCAAAACTAAAATAACATGAATCTAAGTGAGACTTGCAGAGGTAATCACGGCCAACAAACAGGGGGCTGCAGGCTGGTATCTAGTCTCAGGGTAGAAAACACACGGTTGCAGTTCAAGAGGTAGGTGACTGTTGGAAGTCTGAAGGCTAGAAAATATATATTGGAAAAGTCCATCAGGATTTTTGCCGTCACTGGGAGTACTCTAACAGTCTGTGGTCAGAAAAGTTCTTCTGAAACGTCTTTTGACTTATGTTTGTATTTTCAGTAGATTTTCTCTAAAGCTGCTAATGTTAAACACATGCTCTGATCATTATCCCCTAATGTGCATTTTTAATATCAGCAGTCTAATTGATGGTGATGTCGTTTCAGAAAGTTGGGTGTTACTGAAAAGTGAGAGTTAACATCTCTTTTCCTAGAAAGGCAATTTTGAATGTGGTACTTTTCCAGCGAATTTTAAGTGCTGCGTTCAACATGGATGTGGCAATGACTTCAGATGTTAGCATCCAAGATACTTCCTTATTTTTCACGGTTTAAGCAAATTGTAGAGCTGCAGTGGACCTCAAGGCCTAGTGCATCTTGCTGTCCTGTGATAGGATCAGCTGTTGCCAGTTCCTTACAGATGTTTATTGAATTGCTTCTTAAAAATCTGTAGCCTGATCCAATGTTTTATCCTCCTTATCTTTGAAGGTTACTATGAAATTTGAATCTTTGTTCCTGCAGGTTAAGCTCATCACTTATTTTCCTGTCCATCATGCCACAGAAAACAAATTGTTCTTTTCCCTCCTGCAACACCCTTAAAGCACAGAAAATTGCTATCACATTTAAAAAATAAACACATTTTATTCTGTTTCACCTAACCTGAAGAAACACAGCTTATTCAACCTTTTCTCATAGGCTTTGTTTTCTAGACTTCTAATCTTCTAGTTGCTCTGCTTTGGAGATTCTCCTTTGTACTGTTTTTTTTTTCTTGAAGCATGATTTCCTTCTATACGATGCTTTATGAGTACTGAACAGAGTAGTGGGATTACCTTATGAGCCAGACAGTGGTGTTGTCTACGTCCATCACACTGTAATGTTTGCCTTATTTACAAAAACATGACAATGTTCCCTCATAATCAGTGTGTGATGCAGAATAAACTCGAGTGTACTTTTTTAGAGAAGAAATTGCTTCATTCCCATCCTGTTTGGTGCATCTGATTATTCCTATTTTAATGTAGTGATTTGTACTGGTTCTTAATTTTATGCTAATTTTTCCCATGTGCTATCTCCAGTTTGCCAAGATAATTTAGAATTCTTATCCTGTAGACTTCTGCCATTAATTTGAGATTTGTTTCTGTCTGAGTAGCAGAGTAGTCTGGTCTTTTCTCTGTTCTTGTAACATATATACTTCAGCTACAGATGAATAACATTTAATAAAATAAATAATCTAGTTCGTTACCCATCAGTGAGGAAAATACTGTATGGAACTGGATCTAGGACAGACACTATGGAGCCTCATTCATTATCAGCTTCCATTGTAACAGTGACCTCTGGTAGCTCTTTGAGACTGGTTTTCTGAAATCACCTAAACTATATTTTCCTAGCTGACATATGCAATGTCACCCCAGGCAATGTTGAAAGCCTTTCTGAAGTTGGGCAACACACTTTACCAGAAAGTAGAGAACACTCACTGATTGTTATCTGGCTTCATAAATGGTCACTGGTTCTTCCTCTGCCGAGTCCAAAGCTTTTCCCATCTTCTAGACAAAATTCCTAGCCTTTAGAAGCCATACTTGATGCATCCTGTATAATTAGCTTTAGTGGTGTTTTACATTCTCTGGAATATGATTGTTGTGCTATATCAAACAAGAAAAAAACTTAAATTTTATTAAGTGTTGCAAGTATTTAATGAATATTTAATTTGGAAACTCACATTATTCTTAGCTCAGGGCTGAGTCTGCCAGGAGTTCAAAATATCCATATAAGAGAAAAAAAAAAAGCTTCATATTTGCAAATTACAGGAGAACATGTTTGCTTGTCCAGCAGGAAAGTGCTTAGCTATTTTACTTGGTTTTGGAGAGTGTCAAGGGAAATATGTTTTTGTAAACTCATATAACTCAGGTGGGTTTATTGATTTAAACTAGCTCCATAAGTTTCACTCCCACAAACTTTCAGAATTTCTGTGGGTTAAGTTGTCCTTTGCAGTCACTTTTGAAAAGTGGAAATCAAACTAGAGAGATCTGTGTAAGTTGACTAAAATGATAAGTGTACTGGAAGTGCATGAAGTGATCTTTGACATAATTTGTTTCCAAAAGAAGACTATTAACAAACTTTATTGAAGCATTTGTACTAGTTCAGAGTTACTGCAGAAGAACTACTGCGGCAATTAACTGCTGGTATCAGTAGCAGATACAGTAAATATCTCATTGTCTGAATTCTTTGAAGAAGATTATGTATTTCTCTCAAAGGTTTGATTTAATTTAGTCACAAATTGTTGAAATAGTTGGACTTCCTTTGTTATAAATAACACAGTTATTGCCCACGCTGAGATGTGGCTAGAGATATGCAGGGCAAGAGACTAACTTATCTTTGACCATTCTGATTATAAAATTGGTGAATCTTCTATATAGCATGGATGATATCAGGGTGTAAGTGAGCAAACCAAGGAGCACAGATACATATCAGGAAATGAAAGAAGAGCATACCTAGGTTTTATTTTGTATAAGAAAGTAGTACATAGGCAGAAAAGGTGGGGTTTTTTTGTCAAAATACTGATGTTAAAGATTATTACAATAATATAACAAACCAGGGGTTAACTGTACTGCAGCTTTAGTTTCACGGACTTCAATGCAGAAAACTCACTGTGCTTAGAAAGCCCTGTGTCCAATGCACATGCTGCACAGTGCAATTCCTGTGTCTTGTGTCATCGTGGTCTCCCCCCCCCGCCTCCCAGTAAAATACAAATACCAGCACTTCCTTTACAGGGATACTGTGAGGATAAATGCATTACAGCTCCTTGCAAACTTTGATACCTGGAACCACTCAGGTACCAAAGATTCAAATATAAAACAGGACTAGCTAGAGTTATTCGACAGGTCTGATCACAGTCCAAAACCTGATATTATACCTGGAATAAAAATAGTTAAATTAATTTCCTTGTTGGTTACACTTTATTTGGCTTTAAGTGCACAAGAGTAATTTGGAATTTTTTTGACTTTTTGGCCTTTTTGTATTACTTGTGGGAGTTTTCTGTAGTAGAATTCCACCCCTTCTCATTTTAGCTTAGATAGAGTGGGAAGCTAAAAATACAAGAGATTTCATTGAAAGTCTATGGGAACAAGATAGCCATGGCTTGCTTATGACTTTCTTTGAAAACGCTTTTTGTCTCTGGAGGGATCATATTGAGATGACTGTGAGTAATACATTGTGAGAGTTTTTCCTTTAACACAGCTGTTGGTTTAATCATGTGCCAAGGATTTAAAACAATTTTGATTTATCAGATAGGGAAACAGAAACTAGATGTCACGCTCCTTGCCAGATTTTGTAGAGATTGGGATCTGGATTAGAGTCTTTTTTTATTTGTCATGAGGAAAAAATAAACTTCCAATTTTGTTAACTTGTCTAAAATTAAAAAAAAAAAAAAAAAGGAAATTGAATTGGGGTAGAAGTAGACTTACAGTATCATAATCCTGAAATAGTGGATGACACACCAATTGAAATTTTAGGACTAAGGCCAATAATAAAAACTTTAAAATTATCTGCCGGAGTAGAAAATACAGTTTTAACTTTATATATTTAGAACATTAAATAGTATCTTACTTTTTGTATGTCACCCTTTCTCCTTTCTGAATGTATATGTTCATGCATTATTAAACTAGTGAGTTGGGAGCAGGTTTGGTTCCTCATGCAGTGCCTATTCCCATTCTTCATTTTCTCTCTAACTGAAATAGTTAAAGGAAAGATCAGTATCGTAATAATTTGACTTGAATTCACTGCTCATGTGAACAGCGCTGTACGTATGTGAAGCCAAGAGGGTTCCATTAGAAGGTGAACACTCATTGTGGGAGCTACATGACACAATACAGAGTATATACATTTTAACCTTTCCTCCTTTCTCATTCTTCAGTCATTCTAAGATCTTTCTTTCTGAGGTACATGTAGAAGAAGGACTTCCTCACTGTGTGCAAAGGAAGCATGTTTTACAATCTTCTAGGCCCTTTTCTTTACTGTCACAGGTAGTATTGTCTTGCTAGTTTGAAAACAGAAAATGATTAATCTTCTCAGCAGTGCTGGGTAGTTGCTAAGAGAACCCAGGTTCCAAATCCAAAGACCTTGTCTGAGGGCAATTAAGCTATGAATTTGAGCATCTGTTCTTATAAAGGAATTAGACGTAACCTTCTGTTCTTTTGTGAAACCTGTCAGGAAAGAGTGAGATTTAGAAATCAATCAGTGCAGTTTTATTGGGCACTTTAACTTAAAATTGGTTCAACTTTTTTTGTGTACGTTATTTGTTCAAACTGGGTTAGCATATGCAATGTCCAGGTGCTATCTTTTTTTCTTTTTAGTATTTATGAAAACTTTCCACTTGCTGTTGAGGCTATTCTTTCCAAGGTTTTGCTTTTCGTCTGCAGTCTTCCCACTCATCACTTGCTTGGCACCCTAAAGTGTGGATAAAGTCTACACTTGAGCCTTCCCTTTATCTACTTGTATGAAATTCTGCTACTTTCACTGTCAGAATAGGATCATAGAAGGACCTGGTGCTTCCACAGGAAAGGGCTAACCTAGCAGATGCCTCATGCAGATAGATAAAGAACAGTTTAAGAAATTAGTGTGATCTGAGGATTAAAAACAAAAGAACAATTAAAGGAAAAGCACATATTAGTAAAAGGATAATAATTATTACTGGCTTCGTTTGAAATGCATGATGAGTCAGTTCAACTACATCAGTTTAGGTGTCATACAGAATTCATCTGACAAAAACATTCTTTTATTGGCTTTGTAAAATTGTCATTAAGCACTCTTAAGCTGGCATGTTGATATGTTGGTTTCTTTAGTTCATTTTTTGCACAACTTTTGTACTGCCTAAACTGATCTTTCCCTCAGGCTAATCTTAATGGCTATTGGAATATATATGCAATGATTTACACACGGTTTGCAATATTTCTGCTATGTTACTTGCCATTGATATATTAATGTGACCCCAATTTTCACCCTTCCTGGTCAAGAATAAAATGAACTTAGCTCTTCAAAGCTGCAATTCACGGAAACATTCAAGTGTGTACTTAACTTTACCCACATAAGTTGTGCTGGGACTGCTTGCTAAAGGACACAGATGCTTAAATGTTCCGCTGCACGTAGCAACACTTAACTTTAAAGAAATATGGAGTGTTTTGCTGACTGAAACCCTCATGGATAAATCATCTGCTCACTCTGATTCAAGCATGTGCTGCTGTTGCATATACCATAGCTATCTCGAGAACCCTTAGACGTACAGTGATGAGTCTCTGAACACAAACACTAGCCACATGACTCATGGTGATGAGAGAAAGTCAGACTGCATGTGCAGTAAGGAAAAGTTCTGATTATGACAGACTGGATTAGAAAAAACTCAAAATCATCCTAATTTCAGCAATTATCTTCTTGTTGACCCTTTGCTTCCTCAAACCTCCCCCCCCCGGGCCATTGGTCGTTATCATATAGATTGCCACTTCTGAAATTAATGCATTGAGAAAAGAGGTAGATCTTTGCACCCTATTCTGGAAAGACCTTAGCATATAATAAAGTGCTATAAAAATACTTCATGTTATTTTTACTGTTTTAAAAGACACAATGTGTGAGATATCATAAGAAATACAGATGGCACCTCCTCAAGCTTCTCCAATAGCTCCCTTTCCCCTCTTCTATTATAGCTCATGACAGGGCAAGTCAAACATGTGGGGTGATTAAAACTAGGGGTTCTACCCTACTTAACTCACGGCCTTTAATTATGTGCAGGTTATCTCATAATTTATATATACATAAAAAGTCCATAACGCAATAAGACTACTATGTTCATGTGGCATGTGCTTCTCTTTACAAGTATTAGTGTTCGCTGAAGTCATTTCTTCCTCTCAGTATTCCTGTGATACCAACTATGCAAATGGCCTGATTAGCCTGTCTTTTGGCATGTATTCCTCTTTGAATAGCATGAAAATGAAGTGCTGAGCAGCTGGGCACCTATTGATGTGTCCTACTTTCACGTTAACGATTTCCACGGGTGAGAAATCGCTTCTACTAAGTCAGATTGTTCAGAACCAACTTTCCTGAGAGATGAGCTTTAAGGATAAAATGAAAGAACAGTTAAAAGACAATTCACTTTACAGCAGAGTTATTGAGTTGTACTATTTAATTTTAAAATAAAACTTGTCTTTTTGTGATACCTATTCCGTAATTGTGGTGTTCTACCTTTTTCCCTTCCATGCCTACCCAAGTTAGACTCCCCTAGTCTGTGTCTGTGCCTTGCAAAGGAAACTTCCTTACTCGCTTCCTGTGACTGAATACTTGAAATCAGATGGTCTTTTGGAGAAGCAGGAAAGGTTCTTGCCTTCCTTCTACTCTTTGTTTCTTTCTTCTTCCCTACTTGATTTGATAATCATTTCTACTGTATACTCCAATTATCAAACATTTTCTTCTGGTTGCTTATATTTTTTCCAGTGTCCTGAAACCACGTTGGTTATACTGAAAAAAAATTATGAGATATATTAAATGCATTCTCTTCTTTCTAGATTTACAGCAAGTACGAAGTCTAAACAATGACATTACTATGGCACTCGTAATCTGCAGCATGTCCCTCACACACAGCTCTTTCTTTTTTTGCTTTCAAAATTTTACAAGTTTTACTCTGAAGTCTGTCAAACACTTTGAAAGAAGAGTGGATTGTCTAAGGTGCAAGTCATGGGCATGAAAACAGACTAATTATGCTAACGTTTAAAGTGTACCTTTGAGATAAATTTTTTAAATGTAAAAATACGACAACAAGAAACATGTTGATTTTAGTAGGGACTGTAGCCCTATCACAAATAGGATGATTTTATGTACTATTCTACAAACCAAATGCCTATTCCCAAGTGCTTGCAGCCTGTATAAGGAAATACAGGTTCAGAGCAAAAGAAAATGTTGTCACTCGTATAAGCACTACGAAAAATGATGGCTGCCCTGCTGTTATTAATTCCACCTAATTTTCAATTTTTGCATACCGTCACTTTGTTTTTTTTGAGAGTTGAACCTTATGAGCACCAATCAGTCCAGCAAAGGTGGTAAGTGTGTGTTCAGCTTTGACCTAAGTGGGAACGTTTATCTGCTTATTTTACGGAGAGCTAAATGGTGTTCTGAATTATTTGCTGAATTCAGAGCTTGTTCCCCTTGTGAATTTACCTTGTAACTTCACTAGCAAGAAGATCAGGTAATCTGTCCAAGTCTGTCTTTGTTTTTAAAAGGAGTAATTAAAGTTTTCTGTCTTTCTCTCACGCTATTTCAGAGCTTGGCTTACAAAAGAAGGCTGGTGTTTGAGATCAGGTGCTACAATCTTTTGCTGCTGTGTAGTGTGACTTAATAGAAGTGCATTTTCTTAAAACCTTTGCTTTCCCTTTTTGCTCCTTTTCCCTGTAGATATTGCATTTTTGTGTGGTTGAGTCTGTTTCCTTTCTGACTCCATTTCATTATCTTTACATGTGAAATATTTTAAATCAGACATAGAACAGTCTGGGTCCTACCGGAGGAACTAAAAATTAGGTCTTTCATGATGAGGTTGAGATAGTGTTTCTGTTCTACCTTTTTACCTCGGTCCTGGAGCAAAGCTTCTGGATTCAGATTTTTCCAGTATTATACTGTTCTGTCAAGTAGAGCTAAAAAATAATAATTCTGTCTATGTGATACAGTGTGTAGTCAGCTGTCATCATAATAAAAAGTTTACAGTTGGGCTGCTTATTTTGATTTGATCCCAGTTATGTAGCATTAGAGAGCAGATGTTCCTGGTGTAATCTGATAGCAATTTTTACTCTATTTTCTAATTTCTAGTCAAGGATAGATGATTTGATGAGACCAAGGCCTCTGTCAAACCTCCACCCTACTCTACCTCAAGCTGATCCCTTGACCTGAAAGAAAGAACAAACAGTTCTGCAGTAAAATTGTTTCGTTGTGCGCTGTACCTTAGTTGTGTTTAGATGAATACAGACTGCCAATAAGATAATTCTGGATGGTCTTTTTTGTCCTTGCTAAACTTTGTCTGTGGTTGGAAAATAATTTTAGAGCAGATTTAAGCACATATCTTTAAAGAGAGAATTGGAATAGAGGCATGTTGGCAGTAACAAATTACAGTACACTGAAAATGTTTGTAACAATAATTGAGATCTAGAGGGTAATAAATGAGGAAGTAGAGCTCTGAAGAGAAAGGGTACCAGGACCAAACGTGGTTGTACCATATAGCAATTTAAGAATTTGTAATGACAAAAGGTGTTTGAATATGTCAGTAGACATGCAATTGGAGTTAGACACTGATTACCCCTGAGATACAATTAACTAACGGTTGTTGCTTTTATTTCATGTCTTTGTTTCCTAACTGCCTCAGGCTGTGGTAGATCTCAAAAATTTTCTGTGCATAGATCTTTTTAATTCTATAAACCTCTAACCGCTTTGTGCAGTCTATTGATTAAACATCAACACAGGCATATGGACCGGATGACTTTGCATTTCTGAGACTAAGAGCAAGGAAGTCAAGGGACTTGTTCATATTAATCTATCCCCTTTCGTGACTGCTTTAGTTGTATGTTATTTTAGTTATTCTACAGAAGTTATAATTTGTGTTTTTAATAGTACTTTTAAGGAATTTATGAATAAATGTATTGTGAACATATGTCGGTTTCACTATCCGTATCTGTACTTTCAGATAGATTACGATGGTAATCCTACTGTCTTCTTGAGATGTTAGAAGCTGTACTAAATACTCAATGAAAAATATGAGAGTATTACAGGCTGTTCTGTTATATCTGTGAATAACTGTGTCTTTACTTTCCCTCTGGTTTTACAGGGCACAATGACTACATGTGTCCTGCTACTAACCAGTGTACCATTGACAAGAACAGAAGAAAGAGTTGCCAGGCTTGTCGACTAAGAAAATGCTATGAAGTGGGAATGATGAAAGGTGGTATGTACATGGCAATCAACAGATCCTCAGCATTGGTGTCTGCCTTCTTATCCTTTAACTGCATTGGACAGCTGATAGTGTTCCTAAAGGAGTAAGAAACTAGTTTTGTTGAGCCGAAGGGTATTAAATCAAAAATCTATTAAATAAAAAAACCAAAACCTCCCAAACACCATGTTATTATTCTTGCCCAAATTGGCATCAAAATTAACAGGAGCATTGACTTTGATGGAGTTAGGATTCTTCCGTTAATATATGCAATTCATTATTTTTTTGGTCTCTTGTGGTAGACTCCAGATCACGATGAATGAAATGTAACTCAAGATTTTGTAGCATTTTGCAGTTCAGTGTGAAAAGCACTGATAGTCTCAAATCAGTCCATATTCATTAAAATAAACTTCTGACTATGTAACATTTATTCTGTGAATTGTGGAAGGGAAAGTCAGTTCCTCTGTTCCAGTGCTGTACATATTTTATATGAATTAATTTCACCCAACAACATTAAAGGCTTACTCATTTTATAAAAACTGAGATAAATGTCACTTCCTTGGAACATATGAAGGTAATAATGATGTCAGAGAAGAAGAATTGACATTGAATGCTTAGGCTAATGTGGAATACCACTAAATTTCTTTCTTTATGTAGACAGTGCTTAACTTTTGGAGGTAAAATTAGAAATACATGACAATACTGAACAATTGCTACAGTGCGTTCTTAGATGAAAGAGTTCTTCTGTAACATCGTTTTGGAACAATCATGATATCTGCCTTTCTCCTTTATGTTACAGTACCTTATATTTGTCAAAACCAGACAGACGTTAGCTATTTTTAATCCTTTTAAAAGGCCAAGCTCCTAAGACTCAGGAATATTTCAGAACAGGAAATCATAAAGTTTCATATTTGCTCTAAAGGATGAGAAAACCTTGTTGTAACCTACCAAAAATTTCAGATTGCTTTTGTTAATGAGTAGTATTTACTAGCTTTATTGAAACCTGTTTCTATAGGAATATTTAGCAAACTAGTAAGTGCTCAGAAAAGAAAGGATTAGAACCTATGTTTTATGTGTGAAAGGAGCCAATTGTTAAATTACAGATTGGTTCTCCCTTTCTCTGGCACACCTAATGCTTACTTATTCCACAAAAAATCGGGGGCAAGGCAGAGCAGTAGCTCATCATGTTTACCCTTCCTACAACAAAGGATTGTTTATAAGCCCAGTACGTGTGGTCATGGTGGGCTAAGTCTGGGAATCTTGGGAGAAAGAGTAAAGGAAAACTAGTCAATTGATGCTCTGCTTTGAGGTTGAATCTGCATTTTTCTCATCTCCAGGATTAGGCAAGACCTGAGACTGGTTTTATTAATCTCAGTTTTTGGATGCAAGCAGGAGGAAGGTGTCAAATCTCTTTTTAGTTCTAACACTTGAGACAGTGGCTGATTTTTTTAATAAGATTTGGTTTATGGATCCAGAGTTTTATTATTTCTGTCTTAACATCCTGATGTATATGGCTAGAACTTCTTAGAGTAAAATGTATATAATCAGTATCACAGCTATGGTCTGGAGAAGCCAAAGTTTCAGATAAGGCAAACTAATACCAGAAAGTCCCGTACATAAATTTGCCATGCAGCTTTAGCTTTGACCCTTGTACATATGGCAGATCACAGTTAAGATATATTTTCTACATAAAACATATGACATTACATCTTTCATTTGGCACATTTCCATCCATTTATACTCGTATGTATGTAATGATCCACCGTACCAGTTTGTTTTTCATATCTCTTCTGTAAGATACATGTTGTAATAGGTTTTTCACCATTCCATACATGGTTGTTTCTATTACCTAAAAATTGTACCTAATTCTCAAAGAGCATTCTGTAGACTAAGGAATTCTAAAAGAAGTCTGCAATTTTGTCCAAATTTTCTTTCTAATATAGATGTTCTGGAATTTTTATTTCGTACTGTGGCCTTCACTTGAGCAAAGTTTCTATAGTCACTACAGTAATCGACAGTTCACAAATACTAAATGTTGAGGTTTTCTTTTTCTTTTTTTTTTTTTTTTTTAA
>Ga0065711_1000100_pt1 | contig 114527 bp, 74 predicted proteins | sample Hoacrofraction12_FD_59098 | JGI IMG/M metagenome (GOLD analysis project Ga0065711, IMG submission 59098) | Hoatzin crop microbial communities from Cojedes, Venezuela - Epithelial fraction 12 v2 (version 2) | ecosystem: Host-associated > Birds > Digestive system > Esophagus > Crop | place... | reverse complement strand
CATGCCCGGCCGGGAGGAAAGCCCTCCCCGCCCGGCGGAGGCAGCCCCGGCCGGACCGCGCCGCCGGTAACTTTTCGCCGAGACGGTTCCTCGGGAAAACTTTGCGAGGAAGTGACGTGCGGCGCCGCGCCGCGCCGGCGGGGGTCGGGGACACCTGCCCGGGGGGGGACACGCTCCAGCCCCTTCCCCTCAGGTGCGAACCGGAGCCCACGGGGGCGGAGTCCCTGCTGCCCCACCACCACCACCCGGGAGGAGCCCGCACCCGGGGAGCAGGGGAGCACCCCGACCTCCCTCCCCCCCAGCAACCCTGTCCCACAGCTCCGGGGCCAGCGCCGGGTGCTCACTTTCCAGTGGTGCCCAGCGACAGGACAAGGGGCAACGGGCACAAACTGAAGCAGAGGAAGTTCCAGCTGAACATGAGGAAGAACTTCTTCACCCTGAGGGTGACGGAGCCCTGGCACAGGCTGCCCAGGGAGGCTGTGGAGTCTCCTTCTCTGGAGATATTCAAGACCCGCCTCGACAAGGTCCTGTGCAGCCTGCTGTGGGTGACCCTGCTTCGGCAGGGGGGTTGGACCAGTGACCCACAGAGGTCCCTTCCAACCCCGACCATTCTGTGATTCTGTGTGACTCCGTGCAGCACGCTGCCGCAAGCTCCGCTGCTCCTTACGGTCTCTTTCACCCTGTAATTACGACCGCAGAAAGTACACGGTGTGCAACTGTGTTGGAGCAGGTGGGAAGACTCGCAGGTATTTTTGGGCCTCGTATTTAGAGGCGAAGATCGGCAGAAAGGCACGTTACTGAGATAAAGTCCTTAAATAGTCCTGGATGATGCTCAGGGCTGGGACGTTGTCCCCGCACAGAGAACGCGGGCGACGGGGCCGGAATCAGCACTTTCACAACCACAGACTTGAAACCAAGACCCAGCGGTCAAAGCATCTTCAGCGCCCACGAGCACGCCGCGGCAGACGCAACGCCAGCAGCAGAGCGGTGGTGTGGTAACCAAGGCATTCGGCAATTTCCTTGAAAGAAATACCGATGCGTTGTTCAGCTTCAAAGTATTCCTGTAAAACAGCCCACGCTGGGTACGTTCTCTGCTCAAGCCACCCGGGCTTTTTGCCTGTGGGCCGGCAGATTGATGCACTGCAAACAGATGTGAGGCTGATTGCTGCATTAAAGCATAACTTGGTTGGAGAACTAAACATGCGTAACACAGCTACGCAGGGCAGGGGCAGGAACCCGCCCGCAGTGGCAGCCCAGCCCCTCGCTCTCCCCCAGGCAGCATTTGGAAAACTCCGTCCCTCACACCGCCTTTGACAAAGTTAAGCCACACTTTTACTCCCCACAATAGCCTTCCTGCCTTACAGAAATCTGTCGTTCGCCTTTCTGCTTGTGTTGTTTCTCACAATCCCTCTTTATCTCTTCTCTAACCTTCGGGCTGTCCTTTGTCTCCTGCCACTTTCCGCTTCCTTCCCGCTGCCCTGGTGAGAACTGGAGTGAAACTCCCAGTTGTTGTCTACCAAACACCCTCTCTCTTGCTCCATATCTTAGATTCTTTGCCAAAATTAATCCAAAATTAATCCTACCTGCATTGCTCGCTTCTGGTGAGCACACCAACCTGTGGATTTATTTCCACTGGACAGAAAGCTCTACCCAAAAATGATACAAAGATCTGGTTTTAGAAGTATAATATGGCCTGCAGTATTTCTGCAGGCACGTCTCAGTATCTCTCCGCTGCGTGCTCTGTCACCACCTCTCACTGTCTTCCCTCCGCTGAACCCTGCTGCTGGTCGAGTTTCTGTGGACACTCCAGTCCCCCTTGCACCATTGTGGGCAGAGCTTCCTAAGCAATTCTCCCATCTTTTCCCCATAAAAGCCTGGCAGGTCCAAGAGAAGTGACCACTGGTTTTGTCACTGATATTCACAGCAGATCTGAAGGTGAAAATGCCACCAGCACAAGGCTACTTTTCAGAGCAGAACCAGATTTACAGGCCCCGAGTCCTTCATCGCCAGCCCGATGACTGGTTCTGCAGAGACAGCAACCGTGCTCCGAGCATCCCCTGCGGCCTCGTGCCCTGCCTCTGCTCCAGCCCTCCCCAAAGCGCCGCACAGACGGGATGCTTCTCCCGTTGCTGCCTGGCAAGCGGGCTGTCGCACCCTGCTCTTCTGCGTGAAGCCACGAGGCAGAGTAACTCCCACGAATTGGGAAATCCAATGCCTTAGCACAGCCTGACTGTTTAGAAACTAGAAACTCACCTGCATCTCATCAATAACAAAAAGTGAACAGGATCCCTTAAGAATAAATTCAATTAAAAAAAAAACCACCACCAAAACACAACAAACATGAGAGACAATTAAATGCTATCAGCACAGCTTTCCTCTCTAACAGCCGAAGCCAAACCCCTCCAGCCAAATTCAGCAACCACAGACCTGAACATAAAAACCTTTCGAACGCCTCCGTGCATGCAAAGGATGTTTTGTACTAAAAGGGAAGTGCAAGCATGAAGGTGGAAGAACTTCCTTTGTTTCAGCAAAGGAAATGCCATTGTACCCCAGAAGTGCAGGGCTAACCCTGAGCTCTTCTGTCTGCGTGTCCGCCCCCCTCCCAGCTCAGATCTGGGTTCGCAATAGTAATCCTAATAGTAATTGCCCCTGCCAAACCTGACGCTCAGCAAAGGAAGAGAGCGTTTAAAGCTGAGGCTCAAATTGACATGCTGGGTAGTTTCCTTTAGCTTTGTTTACGCTGGGGTCTCAGCTACAGGTGTGAAGCTGGCAGAGAAAAAACACCAAGAAGATAACTCATAAAAGAACAGGATTTCCTGTCTGCAGGAAATAAACAGCTTCTTAAAACGTGGTTTCAGTCTGAATTGGACAAACTCTTTTCAGCATTTCTTAGTTCTCTGAACTTTAAATTCAGACAAATTGTCATCCAGAAAAACTCACACAGGATCTTCTCCTTGAGCTAATCATTCCCTGATGCTGCTCAGGGAATGGACATCCCTGCCACTTTGGACCTGATGATCTTAGAGGTCTTTTCCAACCTGTGATTCTATGATCATGGCTGCGGGAACAGCCAGGCTTGGCCACTCGTGTCACGCCTGCCACTCCAGAGCCAACCCTCTGCACATACTTCCCAGCATTTCAGGATGCACATCCCAGCTCTGCAACACGCAGCTCTGAAACCCCAAAGCCCAGGTTGGGCGCTCTGCTGCAGAGGCAGGAGGCAAATCCCTCCTGGAGCTGCTTGGTTCCCCTGCTCCCAGCTTCGCGGCAGAGCCAGAGCCCGACCCCAGCGTGCCAGCCTGCCCCAGGACTCCTCTCTGCAGCGGCTCCCCAGCACGTGCTGCAGAGTCAGACAGGATCCTTGCAAACACCAGCTTTCCTTGGCACCAAAATGTTCCCCGAGAGATTTATTTTGCCGGATGTTTTCTTTCCTTCTGGAAGCAAACTGCATTCTGCCAGTGCCAGCGGTGCCTGGTCAGACTGATGCAGACCTTAACGCTCCGACATCAGCACCTTTCTCCCAGAGCAAGAATACTTTACCAAATTCCCCATGCCTTTTGATTTTTGTATCAACTACAGATTTTTGACATCTCTTTAGCGTTTCTTTCCGGCACAACCCTTAACTGAGAGGCAGCAACATGACACAAAAGCCCATGAAATCTGCTTGCAACTACAGACTTCACCCTCCCAACGTTTTGTGCTCATGTGGTTGCACCAGCACCACAAGATACCAGCTGCTAAATGCTGATTTCAGGAGAGTCAATGGGTGGCAACGGCCAGCATGGGATTAAGCCCAGCATTCATCCATGAGTAGGGTCTCTTGGCTGCTGCTTGAATTCATTACCGTTTACAGCATCATTCTGGAAGTGGTTTATTGTTAGTAATGGTTTTCATGAAATCCTGGAGTACAAAAAAAAGAAAAAAACTCTTGATTTATTAGGCCAGTCACTTACTTTAAAGTTGTCCCCTTCCATTTCCAATTATAGCACAGTTTAGTACCGTGGGTGGCTTTCTTAGACTGTCAGGAAAAAGATTATATATTAAACAACTGTCTAGGATTGTATACAGCGTGGGCATGTCTTCATGGTAGCTTGGTGGCAGCCACACAATGCCATGAGGACTATCTGGTGAACACAGAAAAGGAGAGAATACTTTCACCAGGCCCCGCCTTGGAAAAGACCTGGACAACTGAGCGCAGCTGCTGCAAAAATTCTTTGGATCACAGGGGAAGGATTTGAGTTTCAGGCCGTGGACACCCAGTTACTTACATTCCAATTCAGTTAAAAGACGCCAGAAGAGACGAACCACCAACCCCTCCCCCAACCCAACCCACTTTAGGACTTCAGCATTTCTGTGACCCATCCCTGCAGTGCTTGGAAATCGCAGTGAGATGTCTTTGTTTGCCACGGATTGTTGGATCAGGCTCTGAATATTTCTCATGCTTTCTCCTCTTTGAACTAAAGAAAATTCCACTTTATTCCAAACACATGAAGCCTGGGCCAGAAAGGCATACTTCAACCTGAATCTGTCCTCAGATTTGCACTTTGCGGAGGCTGCTGCGTTAGGATTGAGAGACAGGGTTACTACCTTGAGTAAACTGGGAAGACCAGAAATCCAGACAAACCAACCAAACCAGCCATTTCCCGTACAATACTCAGCAGCACATACAGTAGTTTTCAGCTCTTTAAAAATTAAATAACTTCTTTCGGTTCCTGGCAGCCGTGCTGGTTCAGTTTCACAGGATATCCAAAATGAGACCAAACAGCTTCCTTCCCAAAGGATTCCTGAGCGGACAGGCAAGCTGGAAAAAGCGCCTCTCGCTGCTGTCATCACAGCCAGGATGTCCACCTCATTTCCCAGGGCAGAACTTAAAGTCTCCCACAAAACTTGAATTAGTCCAAATGCTGCTCACTGGGTCTCTCGCAGAAATTTATTTGCTTTTCAGCTGCACACAAACGAGCGCGCCCAGGCAAAGCGTGTCCCAGTACGCTGCACACAGAGCACGAGGAGCCCCCTCCTCGCAGGACTGATAACCCTCGCTCACTGCGTGACCCGTGACTTCACAGCATTGTTTCAGCACAGCGCTTCGGAGTTTCTCAAGTCAGGACGCTGCTGCGGGAAGTTTCCCGTTTCCCGTCAGCCCAGTGCCCGTCCCTGCCGTTCCCGACAGCAACCGCACAAACACGGCCAGGGAGAAAAGTTGTATTTTCTGGAACAATGATATTTTGCACTTCTGGCTTTTGGCCTTTCAGTTCCAGTGCCAGTTGAATCCTCAGCTGCGATTTTGCGCAGGAACACACGGATCGCACAGCTCACTTCCACGCAGGGAAGCAGTTATTTCTATTGCATCGTCTCCCCACGGGAGTTTTCCTGCTCTGATTTTCTTTTCTCTCCTAAGTCACCGGGTATCTCACTTTGTACACCGGGTATCTGAATACCAACGCAGTATCTGCACGCCACGGTACTACAGTGCACGAGGGCTGGCTGGCAATTCCGCAAAATTAAGAGCAAGATGATTCATTAAAACAAATTAAACTCATACATTTTATAGCACTATTGTATATTACTGCTGCGCAGCCATCTGCCTAGCTGTAAGTTTTTCCTGTCTCTCCCATCATCTGCAGTAATTTCTTCGTTCAAAGTGGCAGCCATCTTAAGGGCTTTGCAAGGAACAGTAGCTATGTTAGTAGGTCACCAGATCCCAATGGGGTTCACGAACACCGTAATGAATTTCAGCCCAACATCTGTCTGCTCTCTGAAACAGATGCAATTATGGGAAAAAAATAGCTGCTGCCTCTTCACAGGCAGATTTCTCCGTAAAATACCCAAAATATAAAGAAAACTGACATAGCATAGTTTCATCGCTACCACACTAAATTTATCAGTCAAAATACCACGTGGCACACGCTTCTTCTGTGACAGCAAGACAAGCTGCTGTAACTGCTCTGGCAGACAGGCAGAGGTTTGTTTGACATTTAGAAAATCTTGCAGGCACGGTTCTGGTTTTGCCAACCAAATGCTAACCTTGGATGACTCAGACCACGGTTCCCTTTTATCCAAACCACTGAAGTTTGGTGGTTAGCTCAGAAGGAACTGGTATCTGAATCACCCTTGGTTTAGAGGAATTGTCAGATAAAAGTCTTGGGCACGAGGTTTTGGGGGCAGGGTGTTGGCTGGGTTTTTTGTTGCCCTCTTCCTCAAAGGAAAGAAAAAAAAAATTCAACAACTTTTAAAGTGGAGACACCTTTCAATGTACTTAAAAAAAATTAGACATCAACTTTATCCTATCTTTTTAACTTTTTCAATGTCATGTGTCAGTCTGGGTACATTCTCAGTAAATTAAACAGATTTTTTTCAGCCATGTTGCAAGTCTAACCTGTGCCTCACAAAATTACACAATTTTAACATTCTCTTTAGCTACAAAAAAAGCCTACCTCATTGCTCAAGTCCCAGTTACATATCTCCAGCTCTCAGGCCCCCTGCTTCTCCTTTTCTTAGAGGAGGAAAAAGGGGAACTGTAATTTATGAGCCCCCATCCAGCCCTCTGGAACAAAACCTGCCCTCTGTGACCTATTAAACATCTTCAGGGAAGTCTCCTCTAGTCTCATTCCAATTTCTATTTAGTTCCAAGTTGCTTTTCATCTCGGTAGTTTGTCAACTTTCAACATTTCAAACACACTTGGGTGCCCCTGCGCAGCGCCTGAGCCTTTTAAATCCTCCTCTTTTCCTCCAGGGAAGTGTATCCCGTCTTTGGGATGGTGCCTAATTGTGTGTGCGTGTGTGTGACTGCTGGATGGGAAAGGCAAGGGGAAGCTCATTGGAGCCTTGAGCAACAGAGTCCTCTTCCAACACTAACTCATGAATAAGTCTCTGCCTTTTCCTGTATAGCCTTGCCAGTCCTATCTAAACATTCTCTATCTTTGTATATTAATAACCAGCATATAACTTCCAGCCAAGTTTCAATTATGTCTGGAACACCGTGCTCAGGCTGGCGAGAGGCAGCCCGGCTCTCACGAGGGTCTGCCAGCGCTCTCGCTGCACTCTGCAGCCCAGCCGGGAAAGCGGTGGGCAGGTGCCCTCGCCTCGGTGCCGCTGCCGCACAGCGCAGCTGGCAGCTGAGACTGTAAGCATTTTAAAAATTAAATTTGACAAGTTGTTCGGTGGCTTGGGAAGAATGGGAAGCCTCTGTATGTCTGCCAGACACTCACCGGTATTTAGTCATGGAAGTTTTGTGGGCAGGAATGTGTTTGCGCAGGTCCGAGACAGGGTGTATTCACTGTTTTTATTGATAACCTGGAAACAAACACCAAATAATCGCTGCTTGGTTCACAGTGGGCACAAAGCAGCAGCGCGGCAAGCGACACAGGGCTGCACTATGTAGCGTGCACGGCTCAGCAACCTGAACCCCTGCAAACAACATTCATCTTCACAGCAGCTTGCAGCAGGTGATGCGCAAGCCCAGCTTGCGTGCGGTGGGGTGGAAGGGCTGTGGCACAGACCCCCGCCTTCCCACGCCGGCCCGGCTGCACCCAGCACAGCCCGGACACCGCCCAGAGCGCTGAATCCCCGAGGCACTTGCGAACGGTACAAAAGGGAGCGAATCTGTGGGAACAGCTTGGTGCAACGCTGTGGCAGAAGGGCTGATGGGATCGCGGCTGCACAAGCAGAGAAGACAGACCAGGGAAGGGACTTCACCCCCCGTACGGCTTTGCTGAGATGGATGCTGGAACAGCAGCTCCAGCATCTTTCTAACAACGCGCAGAGCAGAAATGAAGACTTGGATTCAGTGCAAGGAAGTGGCAGGAAAACTAACAGCCAAGGACTAAATGGCTTACTGCGCCCACCTTGCACAGCTAAAGCTCTTACATTATTAAAAAGAGAAGTGACTTTATATTCTCTCCTAAGGAGAAAATAGCGGGCATTTTCAAAACAAAAGGCATAACGAGAGCCAGCAGCTGAAGCAGAAATCAGACAGTTAAAATAAAAATCCAAAAACACCACATTAGAAACAAAGGCACCACACGTCATCAGACCTGTTGGTTTCCATGTGTCATGGGTCTCTCACTTTCTGGTTCCTAGGGTAAATAAAAGAGCACGCAGACCTCCCCAGATCACAGCTGCTCTCGGCTGCCTCTCAGACCGTTTCACTAATCCAAAGTGACTGGCCAACAAGATGTGCTGCCCACAGCAGCTCCTGTGCCACCCGGGCGAGCTGTCCCCTCCGCAGGGCTGCCTGGCTGCTTTCCAGCAGCCGAGTCACAGCCAAGCCCAGGCCTGGCACCCTGCACCGCACTTGGGCTTAGCCTTCCAGCAGGGAGAACTGCGGATTTAAACCAGCTTCCCTTTTCACAGCAGCTTAAGTTCTTAAAGGAGTTTAGCTCCATAAACCAATTAAGCATCTTTAAGTCCCTGAGCTCTCATACCTTCTCCGAGCAGTTTGCGTGCTTACACTGCTTTAAAGGGTAAAGCTGGTTTCATCTGGCCGAGACCTGAGCATCTTAGGAGGTCACAGGGGGAGCAATCCCAAGCAGAGTCTGCGAGTCTGGAATCCTCTGCAGACCAAATCTGGGGTGCTGCGCTCCCGTGGCCTCATTTCTGCAGGCAAATTCTTACAGGTTTGGAAAAGGCCAGCTTCACCTTTAATTCTTTGCTTTCCAGAAGCCCCAGTTCTAGGTTATCAAGTAATAGATGGCCCACGCGCTCAGAAGCTTTACACGCTAAGAGTGGGAGCAAACCAGCTATTGTCCACATTTTCACAGCCACTGTGGTAGTGCAGGCAGACATAACTGGTGTGTCACCCCCTCGAGTACCATCCCCACGCCTTACCCATCCCTCCTGTCTCTTTCCTTTGGATTAATTAACACTAAAAGGAGGAGAATGCTAATACAGTCGTTTGACATTTGAATATGAAAGCTTAGAACCAAGTCTCTGAAGTACTGTTTTGGGCTTTTTTTTTTTTCCTCCTTTTAAACAGAAAAATCCGCAATATCTTGAAAGCCAGAGAACCACATCATAAAATTTTATACGAATCTATCACCAGCCCCCTTTGTTTCCTGTAGGGCACATCGTGCATAGCTCATGTGTATCAAGTACACAGATTTGTATTATATATACATAAATAAAATCACTACATATATCCTAAATGCTGTAATTTTCAAAGATGCTCTTTTTATGTCAGTTAATAGCCACACATCGTTATGTTGTGTTTAAATACAGTTTTTGACTCCTGCACGGGAAAAGCAGCATGCTGCGGTGACAATGTGATTCTGTAAGCAGTTGTGGATTAACGTTCAGTGACCACTGAATCTTCTCTGTGATTAAAAATCCCCACCAGCTGCCCAATCTGCTTTTGTCAGTAAACTCTCCATCATTTTACAGCAATAAAAGTACAGTTCACCCACTCACTTGAGGTCAGTCACGTGCTTCTGCCTGAAAAGGAGCACTTACACGAGCGTTACACAAAGGGCAGACCTGCTCCATTGCTCTGGAGCTGCTGCTGCTACCTTACAAGGTCACCATCTCTTTCTTCTACAACAGCGACAAATCATCTCAGAAAAAGCCCCATCCATCAGCTCTGCCTGCTCAGCACCCAGGTAGGGCCCTCTGCATTAGTTTCACTGAGGAGGACACGGCCCTGAGGCGCAGCCCCTAGACGCTGAAGCAGACCTGGGGGTGCTGGATCTTTGCATGGGCTTTCCAAGACGAGCCCTGTCCCAGTAAGGCGCTTTGTGCCATTCGTCACCCGAACCCAGCTCATCAGCAGGCCCAAGTGTCGCTCCAACCACAAAACTTCCCAGCCTAAATCCCCAAACAGGAGGCACCTCCGCAGTTCCTCCCTCCCTGCAAACACAGAAGGCGTTTCAAAAACTTACCTCACCTTTGATTCCAAATCCCCCAAGGCCACGCAGCTCCTGCTAGAGCGTTTCCAGCGTACCTGCCCAGGGCAGCTCAGGCTGCGTGCCCCCCCACCATGCAGCCATCGAGCCCCAGGAGTGGGAACACACAACACAGCCGCCTGCCCGAAGCCGAGCTCCTTCACCAGGCAGTGACCCAGCTGCTGGCAATCACAGCTGGTAGAGAAGGTGAACACAAGTGTGGCCTGTTTGCACTGATTTTGTATTCTGCCTCTTGGATAAAACCTTTACATGTGCTCCTTCCTTGCAGAGACAAAATGGAGGGGGGTGTCTTTGTATGACTTGTGGACCTGCAGCATTGCAGCTATTGCTTGCAATGTGCCTGGTCTGCTGCAGGACAGTAATGCCTTCCACCATGGCCCATCACGCTTCCTCCAAAGCTTTCCCCTCCATCAATTTTAGGGCACCCCAGCTGTAGCTTGGAGGACAGCCCTTGCCAGATGGTTCCTGTTCCTCTGTGTGAGCATGCAGCTCTTGCGCCATGCTCGCCCTGAGCAACCAGAGCAGAAGCGCAGCCCTCAGCGCTCCCAGCCCGCAGCCGTGCTGTGCTCTGCTCGTGTTCTCGTGCCCACGGGGAGCCACATGCCCCTGTGCCTTGGCAGACCCTGTCCTACGCCGTGGGCTGCCCACCGCCCTCCTCCAGCCCCAGGCCACCAGGCCACCACCACAGCTCCCACAGCCCTGCACGCCACAAGCCGTCCCCTGCACAGCCCTGGCCCCGGAGCCACCTCCTCCACCTGCTCATGCTGCCGAGCCCCACGGGGATGAATCACTGCGGGGACAGGCAGTTGCGGTGCAGTGGTGGGAGGGCGGTGAGGAGTTGCCTCCTGGTTTTAGCCAGCCCGACGCTGTTCCCCGTTGGCCTCACCAGCCTGGCTGCGCTGGAGACCTCCCCTGGCGCAGGTTAACACCCTGCTCTGTACCTTTTCCCGTCTTTAATCTGCTCCCTAAAAGCAGAGATGATCCTCGTGGGGACTGTGAATACGCACGCACGCGTGCCTGTGGGTTCTCACATCCCCTCCCTGAGCTGCGTGCTTCGTGTCGCTTTGAAGCAGCAACTGCACTTCCATTTTTTTCCTAGGTGATTTTTTCTTCAATTAAAAAAAACAACCAGAAAAACTTTCAGTTTAACTCTGCAACACTTGAACCCTTTTGTTCTTCTTGCTGGACCTAGGCAACCTCACAGAGATCAATTTTTTTTCCTTCTTGTCCAGTCACGTCTTCCTGCTCAGCCAGATACCAATTCGCCTCACTTTTGTGCGGCTGTATGGGTTTGTGCTCTCCCTCGACACTTCTGTGAACAATGGAGCAGAGGTCGGGGTTGTGCACCCCCGTTACCTTTCTCTTTTTGGCTTATTTTGATGATTCTCCCATACAGATGCTAGCTGTTTTTCTAGTTGTATCTAATCCGCTTTGTGGCCACCTCCACTTTCCCAATGCAGGTGCTGGCATTAAATTGCCTGTTATCCTGTCCTAATTTCCATGTTACAACTGCTGGGAGGATAATCAGAATTTATCCATCTTTTTTCTCTTCGCTGTCCTCCTTTGCATTGTTTATTCCTCATCTAGACTGGGAGGGCCTGCAAGTCCTTTCATAACTATTATTTTTTTCCACACGTCCAAGCTCAAACTGAGAATTAGAAAGCTTCCAGTGCTGATCCTTACTTGGCCAGCATTTCTACTGCATTTTTCTTTTCAACCTTTTGAGAGCATTTTCTGCAGTTTCGCCTTCCCAGCAGATCGGACAGGAAACCAGAGGTGGCAGGGAGGCTCACTGGGACCAGTGCCCAGGGTGACTCCGCACCGGAGATGTGCCGAGGCCCTTCGCAGGGGCACGGGCTGGCAGAAAGGTGACTGAATTTTAGTTGAGCTGAAATCTGATTGCCACTGGGGTCAGAAGGGACAATTCTGGCCTCTAGGCAATGTTAACTTCACGCTGCGACTTCTGTGGTCTTTCACAGTCCAGTTGACTCCAGGAGGGCTTGGCTGGTTTGAGCGGGGAGCGTGGTCCCAGCTCACTTCTTAGAACTTGGTGCAGTACTTGATGTCTTACCCACATAAAACTGGGAGGAGGGGGGAGAAGGAGCAGGGTTTTGTACTTCAGATGGCAAACTGAAAATATGGCTGGTGACTGCCCTCTGTGTTAGAAGTGATCGCAAGTTCTGCTAAGCCACCTCACATTAACCAGTCGAGTTCCAAAAGCACAGACCCCGTAACTCACAGGTCTTTTCTTGTCCTGGGTAGAAGCTGTTGGATCAACTGAAGCCAAATGCACAGCATGATTACAGTCTTCCTTTAAAGCCACTCAGATTAATGGAACAAATTCACATTCGGAGAAATCAGGTACAGATCCCCAGCAACTACACTGGTTTGACTGTGGCTTTTCAGTAGTACAAATTACACCAGAATATCATTAGTAATTTCAGTTGTCCCCTCGTCTGGCAAATTATCATTCATCTCCCCAAATGGGTATCTCAGCTGGAGACATTTATTTTATCACCTTAGTGTAAAAAAACCCCTCTGCTCCCTCCCTCCAAATTAGCAGCCTGTGATTTCCCTGGGGAAGCCTGTCTTAGGTGCAGTGCCGTGACTCCTGCTTGACTAACATCACCAAGACCAGACAGGGCACCGGAACGCTTTTACCTTCCAACACATACCTGAAATCTCTCACCAGGTCCGTGAGTGCCTGCTCAGAGTTAGTCACTTCCTCCGCAGCCTGTAGGGAAGACAGCAAAGTTAAAGAAATGTTGCTCTGTTCTAACAAAGCTTTTTGTCGGTGGCTTACCGCCGCAGGTACGCCGAATTCATCTCACTCTGCGTGAAAACTGCCCAGGCTGCAGGCTAGGGTCTGAGCGTGGTGTCGTTAGAGCCTTTGCCTGGTGTCTTGCTGTTACCTGGTAAGCTCCTGAATTAACCAAGCACCATAAAATGTAATTTCTAAATTACAGTGAGCCTCGTGCCCCTGTGCTGCATTTTGAGCTGCCCCTAAGGAGCCTTTCCCTTCCCACAGCCAGGGAATTGTCTTGCGCAGCTCAGTGCAAAGTATGAGTTAAACATGAAGTCACAAGGAAAATGGTGTTAGTGCTGGGCAGGGAGGCTGACGGGTCAGCAGTGATGTCCCCAGCGCACAGGAGACCCAGGGAAAAGCAGAGCAGGCTGGGGCGAGGGAGGTCAGCCCAGGGAGCGGCTTCATTCCCGCTGGTGCCAGGCAAAGACACGCAGACACGCTGAGGCTGGTGATCATCTGAGCTTGTTCTGCTCCAGCTACTTTGTGAAAACACAGCTTCCACATCACAATTTTTAAGTACTGTTTAAGAAGCTAATAACTTGCTACAAGTTAGACTGGTCCTGACTAGGTTTCCTGGCGATACTTTAGTCCCACTGCGACACTACAGCTTCGCCACCAGCTCTATTCCTGTGGTGTTTGCCGGCTCAGGGGGAATAAGCATTAGAAATCAGACACTTTGGTGAGGTTTTGGGGCTAGCAAGGCCTGGTGAACGTGTGTATTGAAATGGTCTTGCATCTTCTGCTGAGGAAGTGAGTGTGATGGGTGCTGCATTTCCCCATCATACGGAGGCTGCCGGCTCTGCAGCCGCAGGGCACCGGCTGAGGTTAGCGTCAGCCATCTCCCGTGGACACACTGGTTTCTGCCCTGCTGTTCACTCCTGCCTCAGATTCCATCACTGCCCTGCACAAACCTCCACGCTTTTCCCCAGCTCTTGGGGAGAGTTTGTGCTTCACAGTCTTACTGTAAAATAACAAGAATCAGACTACGAAAATTGGGAAGTTTCTCTGACAGGCTTCTGTGCTTTTTCTATAATCGCTCCACATGCTCCTCTGACAATTTCCGTGACCTTATTTCTCAAAAACAAAAAAAACCCAAGAAGAAGAAGAAAAGATAACTCCCATCATCCCTCAAATCTCAGTAGAGCTCCCCACTCACTAAAGGAGAAGCAGAGGCCGCCAGGTCTCTATCTGGAGCTCTCCTTACACATGTTTGTTAACCCTCAGGGTACAATGGATGCTGAGAATTACTCTTTCGTAACATTTGTTTGGCTGCCAAAAAGGAAAAATGATTAGCAGCTCAAAGGTTACATCGCTGCATTTTGCAAGAGAAGCCCTTGTCACGGGCTGCCTCTATTTTGCTGACTGTGCACACGATGCCACGATGCTCACCTGCCCGCGGGGTGCCGGGGTACTCTGCCCGTCGCGCTGCACTGCTCCAGCTCTCCGTCCCGGTGCAGTGTCGGAGATTTCCACTGCAGCCCCTGCAGATGTGTGTCCTTTCCTCCTCCTGTGGACGGCAGCACCCAGACCTCGCAAGTTGTGCCCAGAGCTTGGAAGTGGCCACCTAAGGCCTCCTCTCCCACCGAATCCGTATGACTCTGAGCAGCTTTATACCGTGCATAAACCACCCCCTGCTACAGGCAATGCCATTTCTATGTGCTCTGTAGGGCCTTCAGTATCTTAAAGACGTGTAAGATGGTGAGTTTATTAGATATAGTTCATGGTTTAAGAAAGGGATTTAAAAAAGATTGCTAAATTAATGACTAGTGTTATTGTTTCCTTTATTAGCCCCTTATTAGCCTGCTTCCCGGGGGCAGAGCTGCTTGGACAGGATTTACCTCTCTTTGGACCCTGGGGAGCTCAGGAATTGGGAAGCATAAATAACAAATGTCCTCCTTTATTTTGCTGTCTCAGTCTCCTCTCTTCCATTGCACAGTCAAAGGGCTGCTTCGAATTGTCTGTGGACTAAGACCTACCGGCGTTGGTCTAGGCGTTTCACAAGGAGAAACTGCTCAGAAGGGTAGCTGGAAACTCCCGGCCCTGGATTGCAGCCTTCCCCGCAGACTGGCACTGTCACATCACAGATGCCTCTGTTCATTATGTTGATGTGTGTTAGCAATGAAGTTTGAACTTTGTTCAGATTTTCCCCACGTTTGGCAGCATAAGAGCTGGAGCTCTGATCTGGGTTCAGGCTGGTTGTTAGGTACAAATTATGTGTCAGTGCAATTTTTCCCCCCGCTGTCTCCTTTTGCCAATAATTTGCTACAGTGCAGAGATTTCCTGTCATCTTGTCAGTCTGCGTCTTTCCAAAGCCACTTCGCTGCCAATGATTAGCTTCTGTCTTTCCACCTCTCGGCAGAGAGATGCTGATCCCCCAGGGAAGCGTCACGACTCGCTCTGGGAGAGCTCTCCCGTGCCCCCAAACCAGCGCCCCGCTCAGGGGACGTTCAGAGGCTGGTCACACAGATGGAACCATCTTCTTCTGTCGGTCAGGAGAGGACGCGGCCCCAGGGCCTGGCCGAGGCAATCCGCTGCGAAGCTGTCGGGCCGGTCCAGGGAACATTATCGACTGGGCAGAGCTCCGGACTGGGAGACTGTGGGCACGGCCCCCGCTCTGCCTGTTGTTTTTGGTGGGATCTTGGGCAAAATGGATCCTAACCCTGTTTTTCATTTGCTAAAGGGAGGATAAAAACCTCTCCCCAGCAGAGTTAGGCGTTAGATTAATTGTTTCATGATTATAAAGCCTTTGATATCCTTTAATCAAAGAGCTGTTAAGGGTTTTAAAGGTTGTTAGAATTTGCGGAATAGATGTTAATTTTCTGTGTTCAGCCTACACAGAATATGGACTCTCTAATGTTATTTGGGTACTGAGTATTAAATGCTCCCTTTTAGGCGCTTGCAGAAGTTACCTTTAAGCCACATACACACACTGATTAGAGTATATTGTACTTTAAAAGCTTTTTCACATCTCATTAGACCTTCTCTTCTCGAGTCATCTCATAAGAGGCTAATTTACATTAAGTCTAGGCCACGTCAGGGTCTGGATTTCTCATGCAAATATGCCTTGGTAGTAAAAGCAAAGCCCCTTGTGCTCTCTGCATGAGAATCACCAATTCTCTGCTCCGCACCATAAATCCCAGGGCATGCTCTGAATCCCAAATAATCTGGATTTAGAAAGAAATGAGGTGCACAATTCTACCTTTGACAATTTTCATTTCCACCTTGGCTTGCCTACATTTCTCCACTAAAAGAGGGCACCAGAGACTTCGCAAATCCCTCTTCACAGTACCAGCAGAGTCTGAACTGCGACAGTATTCTCCAGGCATTGCCCAGCCAAATACCTGAGCCCGCCCCGCCACTCGTGAGCACGGTGGGCACCCCAAATACCCGAGCCTGCCCTGCCCCACGTGAGCACGGTGGGTTCGCCTCTGCACTCCCGTGTGACTCCGTTGGTCTGTCAGCTCCAATGGCTTCAGCAGTAGCTGTCGGTGCTCTCGCTCCAGCAAACCACTCTGCACGCCCACAGTGGAAACTTGCAGCCAGGAGAACATTTACCACCCGCTGCTGTGTACAAAGGAATCATTTTACAGCCTTAAAAGAAATTGCAAAACTCATCTAGTATAAAACACATTGTTTTGCCTTTGTGTTTGTCCTGAAGAGAAGAAAGCTCTTAAAACCTTGTAAAGCCAATTACATTCTATCAAAATGAATTAGAGGAGGTGTTTATAGAATACCCACCGTGAGAATCTGGCTCGGCTTGACAAACTGTATTTTTATTATTATTATTTATTTGCTTTACTGCTTGGTCTGTGGCTGTATGATGATATTGCAATGAAGAGAAAATGCTGACAGGTCATGTTCTGCTTCTATTGGCAGTGCTATTGTTTTATATTTAAATAACAAATATCCTGGCAATGCTTGGTAATTTTATGTTTCCTTTTTTTAGACATTGTTTTATACGTCTTTGGAGCAGCCTTAGTAACCTCTGAATTTCTCCAGTGGCATTGAAATGATCAAACGGCTTCTTGTGGGAAGCATTGCAAAGCTGTCCTTCCTTCACCATCACAAGCCCTTCACGTCACTTCTTCAGGGAAGCAAAGTACCTTTCAGAACATTGTTCTTTGTGTTTGCAAGAACCTGATGTGCCGTTACTTTCCATTTTCAAATTTTGCTTTCCTCCTGTAGCAAAGTACTCCAAAATCCTGTATTTTTAACATTTGCTCTGCCAACTAGTAACAAAATGGAAGTGTTTTAATCGCTATTATTTATGAAATTTCAAAACCTTAAATACTTTCAACACCACAGAGGAAGGTACTTGTACATATTTTTCATTGTTTTATAAGCAAATAGACCGATATTGATTACATTAAATGAACATCATTGTAACGGTCAGGTACCCGTTTTCCTCCCGACCCGTGCGATGAAAGGCCTGTCGGCTCCCTGCCGCCCTGGTGCGGCTCTTCCAGCTCTGCTGCTCCGAGCAGTCGTTATTTCTCACCGTCCTAACTAACTACTGTCGGTAATACAAGAACTGAGGACCAGCACTAATTATCATGGACTTTTGATAAGATCTGACTCCTGTGTGGCTTCATGGCTTTGCGAAAACAGGCTCTGGACGCGATTGCACGGCTCAGCAGACTGCAAGACTGAGACCCGCAGGGACGGTGCCGACGCAAACTGATACAGCACCGAGCAACCAGATGTTGCAAGAGCCGCAGAACCGCTGCTGGGACAGTCCTGAAGAGCAGCGTCTGGGACTCGCTTTCCTCCCGACTCTGGGCCATGCTTACTGGAAAGGTACCTCTGGTAGAACGGGGTGACGCAGAAGTGAGCAGTGTGGTTTCCTGAAACGCCAGAGCCCGAAGTTGTACTCTCCAGCGATGGGACCCACCGCGCTGCAGAACCGAGCACCTCATCCACCTCACCAGAGGCGATCTAGTAACACTGCTGGCATCACACACGAGTTACAAACTCACAGAACCAGCAGAAAGCCTGAGTTTTTACTTCGAGGGGAATTTCCACACAAATAAAGAAGCAGCTTTTTTTTTTTTTCCCTCCTGTGGAAGAAACCGAGAAAGTTTCCCATCCAACAGGAAATTGAAATTTAATTTTAAAATTATCAAGACAAGAGTTCTGAAGCAAGTGAGCTGGCAAGAAACGATATTTTTCTGGGGAACTTTGCCCAGCATCTATTGAACAGCGGACAAACACAATGTATTCATGTGAGAGCTGTCATTGTGCTGTACTGAATCAGTGTTTCTGCCTGGAAAACCCTTGGATTGTGATTGATTGCTTCTTGCTCTCCCTTCTTCACTCTCCCCACTTGTTTCTTAGTCTTCCAGTAACTTTGCAGCCCCAGCATGAACCTCACAGGGTGCACAAAAGCAGAAGGGTGCACGAGAGAAGATGCACAAAATGCCGCATGGAGGTAGAGGTTTCTTGCAGATATTATTTCTAACCGGGCTGTCCCATGGCCGCTGCCCATGGGGTAAGCTCCCAGGCACCCAACTGGGACACAATGAAAAAAGACGGTGTTCTCCCACCTACCAGTGAGTTCACAAGGAGACGTCATGGCCAGGCTAACAAGCACTGAAGACTTTCTTGCATCCAGGACTGTGAGACCTGACGGCTGTTCTGCCGTAACACCCGCAGCTATTCAGAGGCCGAAATCGGGAAAGCTGCTCTGAGGCTCTCCAGAAGGCACAATTCTCGAGGCTGCTAAATGCCGTGATTTCTGGCGCTCAACTTCTCTTCCAGGCCCCAGCTCGGTAAAGTATTTCTCACTGAATTAAGGAGAATTTAAGTATGTGCTTACGCATCTGGATGAACAGAGAAAGCCTGTTGAATCAAAGGAACTACTGAGAGCAGAAGCCCTTAAAAATTATGGTGGGGTTTTTTTCCCTAAAAGTGTCTGTTATTTATTTCCAAGTCCTTATCTTGTTTATAACAAAGAATGAACAAAATTCCTTTCCCAAGGCTGGATAGTCCTGGAGCATATCCGCACCACACAGGGATAAAAATAAGCTTGATTTTAGGCAGATTAAATAAGCAAATGCCTCTTAGTCTCTTGACTTCTTTCTCTCCCTTTTGAACTTTTTATTCTTCTATACGCAGTAAACCTAAGGTTTTATGGCCTTATTCAAAGTCTGCTGAATTTGATGGAACTCCTTCTGTTGGCTTGAATGGATTTTGGAACAGACCTTTAGGCAGAGGATGACAATATCTTTATACAGGTTTCTCATCCACTGTCTAGAGAAAGGAATATTAATTATTAAAACACTAGTCCAGCATACAGCCCCCAAGAACTGTCAATGTTCACTCTACTTTGTCACTTAATTTAAAATTACCCTGCTTTCTCTCCGAACTTTCTTTAGCAACATAAAATCTTTACAGACTGAATAGGTTTCCAATTTCTAGCTCATTTTATATACAGCCTTCAAACCATAATTGCTTTTGAAGTGCACCATACACACAGGTAACTATACAAACAGCAGTTTCCAACTGTTATAATAAACCATCTTTAAAACGAACGTGCCCCAGATCAGAAGCCCCACGTGGCTGCAACGAGGACGTTTGCCGCTGGCGATTTTGTGGCTGGAGAAGGCACAGCCTGACAAGCTGGGGGTGGCGAGGGCTGCACGGCCGCACAGGCAAGACGCAGCACCGAGCACTGCCCTGGCCTCTTCCCCCCTAAATCCAGCTGAGTGAGAGCATGGCTTTGGTGAGACAGAGGAATGCAAAATGCCCTTATGCCCTTCTATTTCAGCTAATGAAGTTCACATGAATGAGCCGGAACATTTTTGCCACCGAGGCCCTGATGCAGCTGTCACCGCCGCCATGAGGGATCCCCCAGAGGGTTGCTCCGGAGGTGATTTTCACAGTGGGACAAGCTCCCGGTCTCTGTGCCACCCAAGACCCCCCAACCGGTGCATTCCACTGCTTCACAGTATTTTTCCAGAGCCTTGAGCAGTACCTACGGAAACGCTTGGCCTCTAGCACGTCGTGCCAGTATTACATAAAACGGAGCCCACGAGAGGCCTCCTGAGCTCAGGTCCCCATCCCCATCCTAGAAGCAGAGGGGTACAGGCCGTTCCGATTCACGTATATATTGTCGTACTCAATACACACTTTGAAATCTTCAAGCAGACTGTGACTTGTCATCTATAACTAAAAGGCATCGGTACAGAGACACACAATGTGCTTTCGCAAAATGACAGAAAAACTGTTCTTTTCATGTTACCTCAGTGCAAACACGACTGCGTTTTGCTTTGGAATAGCTACTGCTCTACGAGACATATTATCGTCAGTTAAATGAATTTACTACCCATATCTAGTCATCGTAAATAAAAGAAGCAGACCAACCTGCATAGGGCTTTTTTTTTTTCTTTTTTTTGGAGTTTGCATGCTTAATACAGAACTAGTAGGTTGAAAATCTCACTGAACATTCTATGTGAATTAACCAGATTCTAGAGTAATGTGGAAAGGAAAACAATGAAAAGTACAGCTTTTCATCTAAACATATGCAGCTCTCTTCATGCAGGGTTTTCTTTTAGGTTTTTTTTTCCTTTTTTTAAATAACACTTTGCATTAAAAGAACATAGCCAGTGTAAACACAGTCTGTAACACTTATAAAACAGTGCAAATTTTGTAAATTTCTGGGAGGAGGTTGAAATACATATATTCGTAATGGAGGTAAAATCACTTTCTTAGTAGAAAAATACATATATTAAACACCTATATGTTTGGAATTTAACTTCACAAAAGAGCAAGTTATAGTCCTATACTGTGTAATAAATTAATATCTTACCTAGATTTCCACTTTCGGTGTTAGTGTCAAATGCATAATAATGTAGAAAAAACAAAAGAAACTTGTATTATTTAGAACCTAATGAAAATCTTACATATAATAACTGCTGTAAGAGGGCACAGAATAAAGAACCGGGGAAAGAAGCAATGGAAAAATACCAGCCTGTATGAATTATTGCACATTTGAGATCATTCTCATGGCCTTTGGGCCAGTTCTGGATACTTTTAAGTCTTAGGTCAGTGTTTGTTTCCATTTGACTGTAGGGTACAATTTAGGAACCACTGCAAAATGTCAAGGATTTACTGAACTTGTTTGCTGATGAAACCACAGGCAGCTGAGTGCAGAGTGCTGACTTCTATTTGTGCAATCAAAGAGAACGCTGCTAAAAACATACTGAAATGCAGGCAAGGGTGCCTGCCATAAAAATATTTTTGGGAACTTGCTCCAGCAGATCTTATTGAGACAAAACTCTCCAGTCTACTGTGCTTTCGGTAAAGCCATGCCAAAACCCGCAAAACTGGCTTCTGCCTTCATTATTTCGAGCTTTTTCCTTGAACACGGTTGTCTCCACCGTCTGACTCTGCAACCCTGCATCAACTGAGTATGGAAATCTCCATGAAACCTACTGCTCCAAAGGGAACTCCGCTCGCTGAGTAGTAATGCCTGATGCTGAGTACCTGCAGAACACCCCTCATTCGCAAGCAGCAAGACTGCTTTTCATGGCAGATAAATGACAGTATGCTATTTGACTGATGGGATCACCCACCTAAGTAAGAAATGCAAGACCTTACCAGCTGCTTAAAAACATCACTTTTCACAAGTTGCACAGAGAGCAGAAATATTCCTGCTTCAGCCATATTTAAAAGGTACATAAACTGACAGGTAGATAAACAGAGAGAGAACTGTCTCAGGTGATTATCACTGCAATTGAAGTCAGACTGCTAGTAAACCTGAATAATTTAGCACTTCACCTCTGAATATTGCTGTAGTAATTATTTTCTATTGCTGAAGTTCTCACAAAAAGGTTAATTTCAAATTGTAACTACTGATTTTGGAAAAAAAATCCTATCTAAAATTACATTGCCTCTACTACAAATCTTAAAAGAGCTCAAGAGTTCTTAAGAAATTTCAAATTAATGAATTGACCGACAGACAGATAAATTTATACTTAAACTGTTTAAAAAAAAGCCATTAAAAATCTGCAAAAAAACTGTGAAATAATCTATAATTGACAGAAAAATTGTTTGAAATCCTCCTAAACATCTTCCAATAGCCTAGTAAGTTCTTTAATAAAACCACATTGCTAACCATTGACTACAAATACAACATGCCTCAATAATAAAAGGAAGAGATGCTGATGTGAGCAGGTGATTTATTCTGCAGCAACTGTTACTATGCACTTTATTGATAAAGCTTCATCTGCATTGTTTCAGCTGGTCATCTTCTAAAATGTACTTGCGAGACAATGTTACTGGGAAGGTTTCCTCCTCCTTCCTTTTAAGCATGATTCACCTCTTGTAGTGTGAGCAGGAGATAACAATTTTCGTAGGATGATTGGAATTTCGAACTGTTCTGAAGTCTATATGAAAAACCCAACAACTTCCATGTATTTCAAATGCTATTACTTAAATATGTACGGATGTTGGAGATCATATACAGTGACCTTTTATCCATCCCAGATTGTAAACCTATTTAAAACAATGGGATGTGATTTTTCTACCCCCCCTCCTTTTTAAAGAAGCAATAAAACTGTACATTAAAAGACAGGCAGGACATTGCTGAGCTACAAAAGAATGCCCCCTTTGCCAACAATTTGTAAACGTAAACAAAAAGGTTCAAGTAGAAAAGCCATTAAGTGTGCCGCTGCTTCGAATATGCTTTCTCACCCCGTGGGGTTCGGACAAAGTTCTTTAAAAATGCGTCTTCATGGCAGTCATGAAGCATCTCAAGAGAGTCCGGATCCTCGCTACCAAATATCACTGGTGAAGCTAAGCTCCTTTGCTGATAAAGGTAGCAGCGGGTTGTTCCTGTGAAAGTCCTGGGGATCCTTCATGGTATTGTTAAGAGGTAGCTGTCCGTTTAGTACTGTCAAAGGTATGTTACAGTATGTGTGATGGTTGCTTATGGAAGCTATTGGCAATGTTGCTGCTGACACACCATATTCGTATCCTCTGCAATAATGTCTCATTTGCACAGAATCTGCTTGATGGTAATCAGTTAAATCAGCCCGCGACTCTACCAACGTGGCAGAAGTGCCTGTGACGGCAAGAGAGGGTACAGTCTGGAGGTCTCCAAAAAGGCCCTGCTCTGCAGAATCCAGGACCTGATGCCGAGACACCACCTCCTTTTTCTTCCCTGGCATTTCAAAGACTAGGCGCTTCCAAAACTTAGAATTCAGTTTGCTGCTTTTTGGTCCTTTCCACTTGACCACTGAGAGAAGTTTGATGGTGTGCTTTAAAGATTCCACTTCATGGTAATTCAGTTTCCCTTTCAATTCAGTACACTCAATCAAAATAACTTTGATTTCTCCACTGACTAGCATGTTATGGAGTCTGTTTTCCATCTCAAATATACTCCATCCTCTCCTGAGAACATAGTCTGGAGTTAACACGATAATGAGTCTTCTGCTTTGTTCAACACATCTTGTGAGATCTTCAATGTAGGCTACAAATTATAGAAAGAGAGAAAGAGTAAAGAATAAAGAAGTCTATTGTATCAAAACATCAGGCTTGCAATCAAGTATAACAAAATACTACAGCTTACTGATCCACACCATTTAAGACAAGACTCCAACAAAAATACGATTGTGTATCACAACTTCTTTCTATTTATGGAGTACACACAGAAAACTCCTTAATAACACCCTCCATCCTTTACTGTTTTTCCCTATTCATCTCAACAGAACGACATTTACATATTATCCTCGCTGTGTAGATGCATTAGTGACTAAAAATACACAACTCACTGAAAAAATATAGGTCAAGAGCAATGTAATGTTTGTGTAAATTTTAACATTAACGCTGGTTCTGATTAACATTGCATTGAGGGAAGCACACTCTGGGAAGCAGCTCTTGTGTTTCAGATGCAAGGACACGAGGGTGCTGCAGGGTGTATGAACGGTAACTTGCAAGAGCTCAAAAAGAAATCAACCCCCACCACATGCAGAACTTGTGCTATTGCATAGAAGCATCATGAAAGTTTTCTTCTTTAGGTATTGACCACAAAAGCACGGTAACATTCTTTGTGGCCCAAAGGTCTGTTTAAATCTCACAAACCTGTGCTTCTATGTACCCCAAGGTATTAACAGAAACTTCACAAGTGACAGCAACAAAATGGAAAATTTAAACATATTGGAGGTGTTTATTTGTTGAGACATCAGTGACAAAGAAAACAGTATTCTTCTTTAATTCATGCATGCCCAGTAGTTGCAAACAATCAGTGTAAGTAGAAATGCCAGCCCCATCGTCAGCTCCATGATGTCAGCTTATTGAACTACAAAATATTCTTGAAGCTGGACTTGGATCCCTGGGTTTGACTTGTCCCAGGGATGGTAGGGAAGAGAAGCCAATTACACCAGTCTGACATGGAACAGGATGGGAAAGAGATCTACTTACAGACCTGATCCAAAACCCATTCAAATGAACAGACTTCAACAAATTTCAGTGGGTTTTGGGTCAAGACCAGAAAAATGAAATCACTTGAACAAAACCCACTAAGGCCAGAAAAGTGTTCACTGGTTGCACAGCGTTGTGACTGTGAGCTTACAGACAGGGTATAGGTTTTTTTAAACCACATGAACCTCTTGACCATGCTACTCGGAACGTGCCACCTGACAACAGAGGAGAAGCATGTGCTAGAAATGAAGACTTGGACACAGGAGCTGCAGAGAACAGATCTTTACTCAGCACAGGGCAGGGCCTCTCTTACACACACTGCCGTCCAGCAGGAACGACGATTACAAAGCACATCATCAATCAACAGCTGTTACTGCAAGACTCAGTTTTATAGTCCCAGGCACCATACCACAGCATGCTTATTCACACCACTTCCAGTCAAGTAAATAGCTACAAAATAGGCCAACAGGAACATTCTAAAATAGCTTATTTTCATGAGACTGAAGGCATGTTAGCATCAAATCTGCCTTTACCGATGTTTTATTTCACCACTTAGCAGCAAGAAGAATTTCTTTCACAAATGGAAAAAAGAGGCAATTGCAAACATCCCACAGACACACAAAAATTTAAGACATACACATACATTACAAATGTCTATGCAACAATCCTGATTTTCAGTTAATGTTCGATGACTCTTTAATCATGCAGCATTTACAATTTTTTTTTTTTAATGAGGAAAACTCCCACATTGCTCTGTGTAAAACAGTTACTCATTAATGAAAAAAATTCAACATTAAAATCCATGGGAGAGGCAGCGGAGAGGGGAGAGAATCAGCAACAATGAGAAAATGATAAGCAGAACTGGTGAAACAAAACTTAAGGAAAGGTAGAAATGTTCAATACAATGGAAAGAGATTATCCCAATGTATCAACAGCTCAGACTCTTCATTTTCTTCCTTTCTTTCTGCTCCCAAAAAGAAAGAATTTAGGTGGGAAGCTTCATCATTAGGGGTTGAATCTGCAAGATACAGTAAAACAACAAACTATCATGCATCTTTCCTGAGACATATTCATCCCTCCTTCAAACAACTCAGAACACTGCTATGTACAAGTCAGGTCGCTGCAGGACACAGTACTGATCAGTACCACATACCCAGGTTAGTGCTAAGCACGGCCATGTATATACTATATGCATCCAAGTAAAAAAGCAAACAAAAAGTCACTTCACTTTCATCTCTTCAAATATCCAGCGGCAATAATTTCAATAGCAACAACCCAGCAATAATCCATTATACCATCTCAATGAAAAACTCACCAGACTTTGCCTTAGTCAAACAGGGAACGAGGTGGGAAGAAGACAGGAAAAAAATCCCTATTTTCTCGGGCCGATAGTTCTCCCCTCTGTGCCTCTCCCATACTCGAGCATGCCCACCTTACTGGATATTGCAACAAGTTCGAGCTCTTTCTACACACGACTACACAGACACCTTCACAAATGACCACTAGCTGCTCCTTCAGGTTCCAAGTTTGCAGCTGGTTCTCTGACAGACACGGCCAGTGTACAGTGGGTTTGTTGGTGCACGGAGAATACAATACACTGTATTATAGGAAACTGGAAACCCAAATGAAAAAGCAAACACATTTTCCAGCCATCTGGTCCAGAAGTACTTAGTATTCCCAATAACTTCAGCTTGGGACTACTACTAAAGGTAGGTGACAACCTCCCTGGAGCACACGGCTCCATTGGGTGCACCCTACAATACGTCCAACATGCACAACTTAAATATTTCTGTGAGGACAAGCATGGGAAGACAGATTCCTGTCTATAGAAATCCAACCTTTATTTTTCCCAGTGGTACCAGACGGACTGCATAAACCTCTGAGTTGCTAAATCACCCACCCTCCTTCCACTTCAGAATGTGAGCTGCTTAAAACACCGCAGGTTGAGTTGTCCATCTTAAGTGCTCAGTCTTTGCAATGTAGGATGAAGAAAGGGTTGTTTTCACCTTTCCAGTGCACTAAGAAGTAATTGTCAGGCAATGGCTCTGTTTCACTGTCAAAAAAAACACACCTGAGCAGGCATTTCAGGAATGGCATCACCAGCTCGGATCAGCTGTAAGATTCCAGACCAATACACTCCCATCAGATAAATCTCATTTTGCTGAAAAGTCACTTTTGCTGCAAGAGGCATCAACTTCAATGACATCTCATTGTGAGGGGAGATAACAGTTGTGTTAACAAAATCAATATGGAATTATTCAGTTTTAATTCTGAAAGATTTTTATCATAAGCTAGAATATAAAAATAACATGTCAGTGTTAGAATTAACCCACTTGATTTTTCTTGAAAAAGAAACATTTTAAGTTTTGACCCTCTTTCCCTCTTGAAACACCATTTTGCAATATGAGACAAAAACTGTTTTCAAAATGTTAGCATTTCCCATAGGTCAAAAAAATGAGAATTATGAGTAGCTCTATAAGTAACTTACTTGCATCATGTCCAATGCAATGCCCAAGGAGGTATGGACCACCAGAACTTTTAGACTGATAAACAAACATAGTTTTTGCATGGTTGCCCTGTAGTAATTAAGACAACTCACCAAATACTGTCAACACGTAACGATGCTGAACTGTAGTTTGAAGCACTGAAGAAGAGAAGCCCAAGACATGCATCCCGTTTGCAATTAAACCATGCATAACTGCCTATTGAATCTTGAATGAGCAACGCTAACCACAGGCTGGAAGGAAACTCAGACAACCTAATATGCATGCAGACTAAGAGCAAGGCAATTAATGAACACCACGGACACAGAATTGCTTACACAAAGAAATGACTGACTAACCAGATTCAGATGATTTGCAGAAGCCGTTGAGGGGGAGAGAATGAACACCAGCAATCACATAAAGCCCTGCAGATATTCTGGGGAAGCCCCATCCCAGTATAAACTGAGGGACGGCTGATGAGTTCAACATACAGAAACAAATAATGCAGATCAGCGTGACACACCGCCCTCTCAGCAACACCACTCTACTAGCCGTTGTCGGACTTTCTGTATTTGACACGGCAAAGGAAGGAGGGATTAAGGGGAAGGAAAAGATGACGGCTCTGGGGATATCACCTTGCAGATTGAAGTGTCTGCAGTGGGTGATTTTGGTGAAATTGTTTTGGTAATAGATGTTGGAATCAAAATTCTGGATATTTAGAATCAAAAATTCATAGACTTCTACAGGTTAGAAGGGGGCTCTGGAGGTCTGCAGGTCCACACCCTGCCCAAAGCAGGACCAGCTAAGATTGCTCAGGGCCTTGTCCAGTACAGTTTTGAAAAACTCCAAGGTAGGAGGTTTCTTCTTAGTGTGTCTGCATTCTGTTCCAGTGCCTGACCACCCTCACAGTGAGGAAAATTTTCCAAATGTTTAAATGGGATTTCAAGTGTTGCAACTTGTACCTGTGGCCTCTTATTCAACAACGGTGCACATCTGAGAAGAGTCTGTCTCCACCTTTGTGCTTTCCACTGGAAAGACAATAATAAGATTCCTCCTTAGCTTTGTCTTTGTTGGCCTTTCCTTCAAGAAACACAGTTGTTCTGAGCTCTTCTCTTGCACTGTGTCCTTCAGCTCCCTGACCACCTTGGTGGCCTTCACTGGGCTGCTACAGGGTAGCCAGCCTTTCTGGCTTTTGTTCATATTTCTTCCACTTTAAACTGTCGTTGCTCTGTATATCTGCTACTGCTGCCCATGCCTGGCATGAAGTGTAAGATGCTTGCAGAGGAGACAACCAGGGACTTCTGAAAGGAGTCTGTGGGACTGGGTACTCTATTCCCACTCCACATAAATGGTGTCCCACACTTAATTCAGGCTCCTTGGGAACCCCAGGCACACAGTCCAACTGGGTTTTCTTCATCCAGGAACCCAGGAAGCTGGAATTCACCAGGCAAAAACCACACGGATGGGCAGACAAAACTACAAAGTGCCAGAACTGCAATATTGACTGTTGGGTGTTTTTTATCACATGCCTTGGGTGCTGTCCTGTTGTGTTGATAAACTCTCATTTTTCAGGTAAAAGCAAAGATTTTTATTCCATCACCGTTGCTCTTTTTAGTGCCTGATCTCTGTACCCCAGGCTGAGCTGGAGTGAACTGCTGGCGTTTTTTCATTCCTATGAAGATCAAACGCACGTATGCTTAGAGAGCAACTAGATGATGCTCTAATAGATTTGTATTGCTGGTATTAAAAATCCAACTCGACAGTATTGACCTCTTCACTTTCAGGATTTAAAATAATTTGCCGCAACCATGTGAGAAAAATATCTTCCTCTGATGTAGTCCCAATTTTAGAAGAGTCAAGTGCAAATAGATTTTTCACTCTGTAGACACATCGTCCTTAGCAAGACAGAAAATGGCTCAGGTAAAAACATAACTATTCCTATTTCCCCCCCAACTATTCAGTCTCCTCAGGTCTCCTAACACTGAATTTAAAAGCTCACAGGGCTTGAGAGTCTGCTTGCTGTGGGAAAGGGTTTGTTAAAAAAGCCCTGAAAACTAATAGGGTGGAAAAAATGATAACTGCTAGGAAACTTTAGTAACAACTGCAACTGTATCTTCAGGCTGACAGTCCCCTTATAGAGGCTAACGTGTTCAATTATGCCTCAGCTACCTCGGCAGAAGGTACATGTGCTGTCAGCTTTGACAGAATGAAGAACACTCACTCTGTTAAGACTAAAGAATACTCTTTAAGAAAGAATAGCTGCTATAGTACTTTCTGTAACACACAGCTCAAATCCTGCACTACAAATTTGGTCCTGCTGCTTACACAGCACGCTGCATGTCATGTCTCCCTGCCGTGTCACCCCTCTCATCTTCCAGCCCGCATGGCCACGTGGGCTTCTGCACGAGCGAGAGCTGCGAAGCGGTGGCTGCTCGAGCCCCGTTTCCACCTCGCCAGTCTGGGGAGCCGGGTCCATCTGTGCTGCTCTCGGGCAGCTCTGAGAGTCACCACAAAGGTCCTTGCTGGCCACCCTGTGGTGGGCATCACTGAGGCCCTTGGCATCCTTCATGGTGATTCTCCCACTAGGACAAAACACTGCACTGGGATAACATTTGTATCCCAGCAAGGCACAGAAACCAACATCTACTTCACAACATGACTCAGCCCTGTCTGATCTGGACTCTGGATGCCAGGGATCTGCTTCCCAACAGTGACGAGGTGGCCTCAGTCCCCACAGCCATCACCTCTGTCCTCCCAGCGACAGCAACAATCACTCCACGGGCATCCCTGAAACAGACGTTCCTCAGCGCAGAGCTCGGATATGCAGTGCGAAGGAGCTCGCTGCTGGGTGCACGCGTCCCAGCTAAGGCACATCTGGCTATAATCTCTCCCTCGGCTGCACAGGGACATGCAGAGCCTATCACAGCTTTTCCCCAGAGGTTAAAGATGAACCAGCTGGACAAAACCACAATCAAACTCATCGCTGAATTTTTCTGAAGTCAGCTTTTTAGTTTGTTCAGAGAAGCGTGCGAGAAAGTTCATGAAACACTATTTAACGAACCTATTTTCCGCTTGCTCTCAAATCCAAGCAGCAGCTGTATGGTTGCTTCATGCCAGGAAGCAAGCGCAATAATGCACACCCTCCTGTGGCAGCACCTTAAAATTGCAAAGCTTACATGACACAACCAGCCTTACAAAACACACCTCATTAGTTGTACTAGTGGAACGGCACACATTGAACTACACAAGATACAGAAGGAAACACATCGGAAGGGAGAGTGGGAAAGCATTACATTGCACTGAGAGTCATTTACACCAAAAGACAAGGAAACGCAGCACATCTGAGAAGAGATATTTCCTAAAGTAAAAAAGATAACTGTGATCAAACCCCGTTTTTCCTACAGAAATCTACCCTGCAGAGCTATGTATTTTGTCATACCTGCCACTTTTTGAAACCATCACTCCAAAAGATGTGATGTTTACCTCTGGAGTTTCTAGCAGGTCCATACAACACCACACCGCCTGCTCTCTTCACTAAGACTGGGGAGCATCGGGCAGAACGCAGCCACGTTCCACTTCTCCAGCGCACACAGAGAGGTTACAAACACAGGAGTCCGAGTCTTCCCTCCTTCCCCATCACCTCTCCTGCCCTCTCTCCCCTGCAAGATAAAGAGCCTTCTCCCATGTCTTTTTCAAAGCTAAAGCATGCAAATCACCCTCATTTCGGTTCCACATTTTATTCTGCATTGTCATTATGTCTGATTAAGCGTTCTTGAAGCTCCATGTGTTAGAATCAGGCCCTTTCATAACACTGAAGAAGTGAGTTTGAGACGAAAAAAGAGGTATTAAATGTGTGAATGTTCATAAATGAGAACTGACATTTTCAGGTACCCTACATTTTCAGGAGAGGCTTAATGAATACCCAAAGTGATGACAAGTATTTGCTGAGTGTCTGATTGACAAAAATAGACAAAAATAAAATACCATGCCGGCTGGTACAGCAATTGGAACAAGAATCTCATTTCAGATTAATCTGTGCTTCAGTATACTTATCATTCAAGGGCTAGCTTTAAACTCTTTAATTCACTTGTATAATTATGATGTATAACTCTGTTATATTGCTGGATATGAAACAACTATTTACAACAGTTCTGTAATTTTTAACACAAAAAGATATATTTTCTCTTAATAATATGTAAAAATTCAGTACTGCTTGCTTGTGCTGTCAGAAATAAGGCGGCTACGAGCCAAGTCCCCTTTCTGGAATGTGTCACTAACGGAATAAAACTCCCACCTCGCAGGGGCAGGGCAAAAGGAACAGGGGAAGCAGCTCTAACCTAGCAGCTGCAAATGCACATGATAAATTCAAGCCACTACATGGGACTTTGCGTGATCTCTGACTAGGCTCTGACTCCTCTTTCCCAGTGGTACAGGATTCAGAGCTCTGTTTCCAGCTCTCTAAAATGTCAGAGAAGGAGCAGGCTCCAGCTTCTGGGGCAGGCACTGGGGTTTGGCAGCAGCAAAGCAGCAGTTTCAAGTCTTTTGGCAGGCAGGTTGCTAATGCAGCCATGTTCTAGCTGTTTCATGTTTGGGGACATCTGCTCCAGCACAGCCATTACTTTGTTTTCTTGTTCATATTTCCTATACAGTAGCATATACAGAGAGAAGGTCATATTCTCTGCTAACATTTTTCACGGAAGTGATTTGCAGACAGAATTCATAAAAGAAGTTTATTTTTCACGAGGGCAGCATTTCAGATAAATGTGATATTAAAGCAAACATACTGTGCACTCAAAATCCGACAACATGATGCATACAATTCATGGCCTTTTTAGACTTGTCCAAAAATGAATCTGGAAGAAGAGATGCCGTAGCTACGGCTAGGAAGGCACTAACTGTTGGCACAGACATCCAAAGGTGCTGCTGAATCTTCAGACATGGCAGCAAAACTGATTTGAAATGGACAACTGCGTTTCACCGTCAGCATGGAGCACAGCATTGGATCACTGGGCTGTACATAGTCCTCTGAAGGATTACTGTTACTCACACAATACCAATTACTTATGCAACACCAACACTGCTCAGAAATGCAACATTTGGTCAAAACTCTAATAAGAAAATTGCACCTATACCATTAACGGGAAACTATTGTAGCTACTTATGAGACTTCACAGCTAGGAAAGAAAAAAAACAAAAGAAAATGGGAAAGATGACTTTTACTTGTAAAGCTGCTGTAGACAAACAAACAAACACTGGAAAAAATAATAATCCCATTTTCAACGCTAAAACAGAGACTACAAAATCCATTTTGGAAGTTTCCTTCTTAGCTACCTGTGTGTGATGTAGAAACTTTGGACTATAGTGTTGCTTGCAGTGCTGCAGCCTTCCCTGTAGGACGGTCCAGCTTCTGCCTCCACTGAACTCAGTGGCAGTTTCCTCTGATTTCAGTGGCACAGGAACAAGTTTTAATCTAGAGCTCAAATTCATAGTACAGACAAAACTTTTCCAGCCCTCACCACCACTTCACCAAGAGAGGTTTCCCATATCTAGTACTCCTCACACAGTTCAGGCCTCCATGAGACATCAGAGAGAATTCAAACTGAAAGGTCAGAAATACTTACTTCCACTAGGGATCAAGTCCCTATCCGGAATGAAGAGCTTATATCCGTAGTGCTTTTCTAGAACATCCGGCAGAATTTCAAGTGCAAACTGCTCCTCTTCATTATTATCACAATCTAACGCATCAGGATCCACTTTGGTGTATGAAAGATACGCATCGTATTCCTTGTTGTCTGTAAGAAAACAAATTCATATTTAGCCTGTTGTTTTGAAGAGCGCTGGAAAGAATACAGAAGGTACTAGGAAATCGTATTATTCCTTGAAATGATCAAGCACTTCCCTACGAAGCTGGGACTTCTCACAGGAACATACAATCTGGCTTCCACAGAGGAATTTTTCAGATCCAGGCAAAGGGTATCAGTTTTCTTCTGCATGTTAAGCCAGTTAGTAATTCTGCTTCATGTGGTCAGTGTATACATCTCACATCAGAACAGATCATGAGCAAAATTTTAATACAAATACTAAAGCTGGAACTTCTTATTTTAATCCTTTACACACTGCTAATGGAATCTTTCTTTCAACTCCTACGCCTCAAGAGTGCTATGATTATGTGCAAGTTTTGAGCTTGGAAAAGTTTTTGAGCCTGGACAGTTTAGAAAGTTTTGAGCAAGGAAAACTTCCTTACACAAGTAATTGTGAGAAAATATATGACAACTCAGATGAATACTGATTATGGAGAAAATGATGACAAACAGTCCAAAGCATTTTTTGAGAAAATCTTGTAGATTTTAAAACCAGTATCATAATTTTAGAGCTCACTTGATCCAAGACATTTTAAATGCACATGGGTCTCACAGTATGAGGGAGAGTAATAACTCCAAGAGCAAACGGGGCACAGGGTGAGACTTGCCCCTCCATTCTGCCTGCAGCCCAGGGGTGGAGGCCAAGCCTCATCCAAAGGTGGAGGCACGCAGCAGGTGACAGAGGGGACCCAGGCAACGCCACATGAGGATTGCGGGGCTGCAACACAGTGGTTTGGCTGGAAAGGGCAACACACCTCCTCCTCCTCCTCCTCCCACACAGCACTGGGGCTTGTCTCCAGCTCTCTGCATCCCAAACACGGAGCCAAGAGCTGGCGACTGAGCCAAGAACAGAAGTGGCACCACCATCGGGCTTGGGACCTCTGCTGGGATCAGACTGCCTTACTGACACTTCTCTTTGCTATTCCTCTGCAGTAATGGAAAACAGTATATTGAAAAAGTCAACCTTCAGCCATACCACCTCCAGGGAAGAGCACAGCTGCCATTATTTACAGAAAATGAAAAATCAAATAGTTAATGTTGTGAGGACAAAGCTGCATGAATGGAGGATTTCTGAGTACCAATTATCTGTAAAGAATAGCACCCATGAAAGCTAATTAAAGCAGTTAAAAATCATCAATATATTTTGATAAAAAGAAAAAAAAATTTCTAATCATAATACAATACATTCCTTGATGACCTTGAAAAGATGGTTACTTTCTTATAATTCTTGACACAAAGCCAGACCCACGAGGGTCAGAGCTACAGACAAAGCACGTGAGTAATTATACGTTTGTAAAAGGCAATTTGCCTAGTGTCACCAAAGCTGTATGGGAGGATCTCCACCTGGCTTGCTGATATTTCTCTGAAATCAACAGCCTACAAAATAGTAGTTACTGATGGAAAGATGACAGAAGAACAAACAGCAAACAAACAACAGCCAGACGGCTTCGGAGGCCTGTCCAAAACCTGCTACCCTATCCGTAATGAAGTCTGCCAAAACCTTTTAAGAGAAGCCAGCCACCAAGCGATCCAGGAGGCAAACGTCCCTGCAAACATCTGAGAGCTCTGCAAAGGCAGCAAAGCAAACCCAGAGCGCTGACACGCCTCGTTATAAAGTAGCGTGAAAACCATGCACGGACTGGGTGCAAGCAGTCCCTGAGCTCCCTGCCCCTTCCAGCTGCGTGCAGGTGACAACCGCCCTCTCCATCACCTCTGCTCACAATACTAGGAAGCAAGAGGTAGACAGAACCAGTTCCCCAGGCCTCCTCTGAGTCCATACGCTTGTGGTACATCTGTACAGTCTTGACTCCCCCTTCACAAGCTTCACATATACAGGACACAGCAGAAGGACCCATCCATGCTCACCCACTGCTTGCTCTGTGTGCTCTGGATGTGGCACTCTTTGGAGTTGTTTTCTAAACGGCTTCTCTAATCCTCTGCATCATTTTCTCTAAAAACAATGTCTGGCACAACACAGAAAGTGAATGCATCCAACGTTGCTTTTTTAGAATGTTTTTAGAAATAGGAATAAAGCAAATCTGTTGAGTTCCAATATTTATTATTTCTATATTAAAGAAATACATGTATAAATGGAAAATGACCCTGCAATTGCATCTATACAGCTGATTGCTCGTGGGAGCTCTGTATATTTTCACTATAGCCTGCCTAAGTAGAAAGAAACATCCCTGTATATGCTTTGACTTTGGTAACATTCTGCCTCTATCTTTCATTCTGCAGGATCAGAATGAGACACAAAGCTGCAATAGTTCTAAAATCATGCAGTGGAAAAATGAAAGGTTGTTTTCAGAATTAACATGCACACAAAATCCCTTATGTACTTGTGCGGCTTCCTCTAAACAACTAGAAAATAATATTGTTTCATAAATTAAAAAGTCATTGAACCAAGGAAGTTACATGAATAAACATGCAGCAACTCCACACTGAAAACTCGAGACAAATGAATCAAAGCAATCTGGAGGAAGTTACCACTTCGGTCACTTTTTGTTGGTGCAAACCAGGGATGCTATGTTGGTCTAATCCCAAGGCGTTAGAGGTAAATCACTTCCAAACCCACATAATCTCACCCTTCACCTTCTCCTAGGTATCAGTAGAAATACTGTGCAGTATTGTACAGTATGAAAAAAGCATCATTTTAGGCTTTCCCACTCACACACAGAGATCAAGAAAGAGGAAGTTTCCGACCTCCACTCCTTCTATTTATCATTCCACGCTCTAAAATCCCCTGGGTGTCACTCCACCCATTCTCCAGAACTCCCACGGATTTCATTGTAGTGAAACATTTTCACACCGTATCTACCCAGTGTTAAACAGAAACATTTATTATTTTGTAATGCTAACTGCAGAAAGTAACATGTCTGTGCAACTGCACATTGTTGTGACACAATAGGGGAAATAGTTCCCTGCTCTGTTTTCAAATACACTCTTCTTTCTCAATACACCATTCCAGACTGCCTACGTGACTCCCAAGTGTCGCAGCGGGCTATGAAAAGTACCTGTACTTGAATACTGTACTTCAGAACTTCTGCAGATACTAGTTCTATGCATATTAATAACATACTAATTATGCTATAATAAAAGTGCTAGAATATAATAATAGGCTTTAAAGCACTTGGATTTAGTTTACCAGGGCTTACTTACTCCAGCTTCATAGGAGCAGCAACGCTCTACGTTCAGGAGAATTAAAGCTTCAATTTAAAAATGCGTGTTTAGCTTTAGGCACCAAACAGAATATATGCTAGTGAGAGGCAAGCGGGGGCAAGAACACAGAAAACCAGCCTCGTTTATTCTAAACATACTCTCCAGACAAACTGTACATTTCCACTAAGTTGTTTACAGTCTCCCAGTTAAGTGGGGTAACTAGTTAGCCTCAGTAACAGTTGCCTCTCACTAGTTACTGGAGTTAGCTGGCAGCCTGAAGACAATTCAATGGAAATGTTTAATGAAAAATACCTGGTGAAAAGGGCTGCCCACATTCAGTATGGATCTCAGGAGAAGTGATCCTGGGCATATGTGGCACTGGGACACAGGAACGTGCAGAGTTCTCCTGAGGAATCGGTTCACAAATGACATTCAAGCCTCTATAACAGACTCCTGAACAGTTCTTCCGACTCCCATTTGCTTATGGCATGGCCCAGTGACATTTCAGTGAAAAGACTGATTTCAGGGGGCTTTGGGAGGAACTCTTAGGGCTTTACACTGTTGGGTGCTTAGAATTTTGAACTTAAACTGGCAGCAGGTGTCTTCTGGGATTCATTTCAATCTAGAAGTCTCATTGCTTTGGGTCTCTGAAATACTTCCATTGCATATATTGAGTTTCCTGAGCAACTGCTTACCATCAGCTGCTTCGTCTCCTCCAAAGTTCTGTCTGTAGAACAGCATTAACTCTATGTTGTAGCACTTATAGATGGTCACGAGCAAAATAAGCAGAAGAAGGATGGCTCCCAGTCCTCCAGCAAGCTCTATCTTGTAGATCAAATCTAAAATTAGCAAGGAAAGACAAAAAGGTTGTGATCTTTCCGAGCTTTATTTGCTCTAATCCACTGTACAATTCCACATAAAACTGTGCAGCTTCCAATTATAACCACTGTAACATTAAGGATGTCTAATTTTTTGTTCATTGCCTATTACTTAACTTTACCCATTTACTACATCTACTGCCCATATGAAACCACCATCCAGAATGCATTTGAGGCTATTATCATAATTCTTATACAAGGGAATTACGTAGTGATTTTACACAGAGGATTAATCAACTTTTAATGAGCTTGTGGAGTTTGAAACTTCTGTATTGGCAGAGTGCATCAAATGCTGTATGCAGCATGTGAGAATAGATATACTAGACATATTGTACCCCATTTGGGAGGCTTTAGTGTCCCCCCCAATTATTAAACTTTGATTTTATATTTGTGAAGCCAGTGGATGAGCTGCTATGAGCTGCCAAGCCAAGACTTCAGCTGAATCACTGGAGAATGAATTGAGCATCCAGAAGGCCCAAGATAACACGAGAAGCCAGGAGCACACATCAGGCTCTTAATAGCCACTTTGTGTGAGTTGTGACGCCTACTAACAGAGTTTTCACATTTGTTTACTACACATTATACTTCAATGGGAACTAGTGCTAGTTAAAATTTCCTACTGGGATGCTTTTGTTAGGAAACATCACAAGCAGTCTGCCTCAAACAACTTCACAAATTCATCCAAATAAAATTATCCATCTTTTACAGCTGGGGAAAGAGAGGCATAAAAAAGCGAAGCAATGTGTTCAAGGTCATTCAGCAAACCAATGCCAGAATAGGATAAAAAACCCTCGAATACCAGTCCAGTGCTCTACCTGATGCGAGGCACTAACTTCAACAGTATTGCTCTTTAGCCTGAAATGTCCTCTGAATACAACATTGCTCATAACATTACTCGGCATACTACTTAGCCATAAAAGACAAACGATGACAATAGCTACCTCTAACAGCCTGTATCAGTTCAGACAAGACATCATGAAGATATTTGCTGCTGTGATAAATACGACGTGAAAACGTAAAAACTGTAATACAGGCAAGACAAAGTTTTTGTGGTCTTTATGCTTCTAAAACTTAGGTCGAAAGATATTACTGGTACGTCATTTGTGTCATTTTCAAGATAAAAGTCCACTTAGTTGTGTGCCTTTTGGGGTTATTCATGCCTCACCATGCCTTGCATTTCAATAATTAACATCAGATGTCAAGCTATTCCCAGTTTACAGTATCTCTGATGTCTGGTAAGAAGTCATGGACTAATAGATGGATAAAGTCTATTGTAATAGCTATTTAATCTCTCTGAGAACACAGGGAATTCATGGGACTTCTATTACACTGCATGATAAAGTTAGCAAGTGCTTTGAGGATAAACCTGGTCAAATGGAGAACAGAGTTGGTTGACATCACTTTTCAGGGAAAAAAAGTTTTTGTTGTTGTTGTACTGAATCTTTTTTGCTAGGAAAGTGAGATGATGGCAAAGCTTCCAGCTTGGAAGGAGAGAAAATGCTGAATCTTGATCACCTGCAGCCCACACAGGAGCACAGACGTGTCCACTTGCTGGGGGAATGGCAGGGTATCGAGCAAAACCAAAAAATTCAGCTCAAAGGGCAGAACCGATTTGCTTTCACATGTTCTGTATTTGTCCCACTGCCCCATAAACTCTCCTAGAGTCCAGACATAAGGACGCAGAAAGCCAAGGCTTTTGGGCTCCTTATTTCCATTCCAAGGTGGAGGCAATGGAGAACTCCAGCTCTTAGTCCCTGCCTCCGATTAATGCCTTACTCCTCAAAGCGGTCCTCACTGCAGTCAACAGGGAAGGCAGCACACCCAGCATTAGGAAAGGAGTTGAATCTGGGCTTTGTGCTATAATAGTGACTGAAAATTAGTAAATAATAAAATTCTGATATTTTCTAATATAAAATAATATAGAAGAACTGAGCCACAGCGTATCATAGAGGATTATGGTCTTCAGAATACTAAAAGTCTAATAAATACCCAACAAATGAGAAACAAATATATTTTAGGTTAGTGATCATTTAGTACTATATCAGTATCAAAAAACCTCAGAAATTAGTTTCTTGCATGTCTTGAATAAAGGCAGCCTCCCTGAAATAAATGGTGAGCAAACATCATTATAATTATTACTTTTATCTAAATTCACTGCTTCTTTCCACTAGAAGCAAGGCTTGATTTTATCCTGCAGTTACTGACAAGTTACTCATGTTCCAGGACAGTTGTATTATAGACTCTGTAGACTTCAATCACTAAAATACTGGACTGTTTTCATATTCGCTTGAAGGGAATCCTGAACTACTTCCACAGCCAAGGGACAAGTGGGTGTACATTGTGTTTCCATGTAATCTGGAAAGTTTCCCAAACATGCTAGGACAGCATGGAGAAAAAAAGAAAAGCAAACCCAGGATTGTCCAGAACTTATTTTTGAACTACTTGAAAGCAAATTCTCTGGATGAGAGATCTGTGCTTCCTCTTCACCTTTCCCAAGCGTCTCAGCATCTGGAAAGCTGCAGCACATCACAGCAGGAATCCACGCTCCCTTCTCTGACGTGCACAAAAGATGCTGGTGAATAGCTTCTTACCAGCACTGCCCTAAATCTTGTCACAGGAGTATACCCTGCATCATGAATACTCTACGGTCAAATCCAAGCTGGAGAAAGCCAGAAGAAGAAGTAATTATACCAAGTTGCTGAAATGAAAAGGTTTGGTCAAGTATTTGTAAGAACTTAACAAATAAATAATAAACAGCAAAATGGGACAGGCAGTCAAAGGACACAGTGAAAATACTGTGGTTATTTTAAATGACACTTTAATAGCTTGAAAATCAACTACTGAGCATGCCTGAGGGGAATATAAGCCTTCTACAGTCACAGTGCAGAGAGAAATGAAATAGTAGCTGTGAAGTGATCCTTTCCACCCTCAAATTCTGTATTCAGCAGTGCTCCTTCCATAATTTCAGCAGAGCTCTGAAATGTCTGCATTTTCTTGTTATAAATAAACCTAGCTTGTTACTCTAATATATGCAACACAGCTGAACATTTAACAGTCAACATAGATATACTTACTATCAGTTGTATATTTATTGGGTTCAGCGGATGGAAAGGCAGAACGCTTTTTGCACTAAAGAGGCTAATCCTTCATCATGACGACCAGCTGCCTTCATTAAAGTCATGACATCCTGTCAGTTTAGATGTCGAATATACAACTGTGGGCCCTTGTTTCTCAGAGTGGTTTTCACCTTCCAGATTGCGTTTTCTCATCATTTAACGTAAAATACAACCTGTGTTATCCCTTCTTTCTGGGAGGACATAAAACTCTCACACATAGAGGAAACTAAGTAGGACTTAATTCAACTGATTTTGACAGGACTGCATACTGTACTTTCACACATGTAAGCTGGGGGTCCATGAAAGAATAGCAAAACAAGAGGACACTGACCCAAAAGTTTCCTCTCCCTAGTAGCCCTTTTTTGTCCCAATAGCACCCCTCCCTCACCTTTCATTTTATACAGATTGTAGCCATGAAACACAGCACTTAGCATCCAGCATGCCTTTAGGTGAACTGATGACTCTGGATGTTTTCCAGAACTGCGGTGCCCCATCTAGAGAGGCCTTGGCTGGTCTCCCTGTTCTTCCACTTGGCTCTTAGTTCACTGGTCCCATCGTGACATCTACCCTACGGTCAGAGGGCAATCTGCAGCACGCTCAGGTACTAACAGTATATCTGAATCTTCTCCAAATGCTGACACTCTTGTGGGATTTTGCTGCAACTGTGATGATGGAGGGTGCTGGATTTTTTAACTGACACTAACACTGCAGTCCACAACCCGCTGAGAAGCACGTCCCTTGCCTCAGTGGTCTGAAAGCACATGAAGGACTGGAACAGTACTTGCAGGTGTGCCTTGTGAAAGCAGTTGTTCTTCTCTTTTGGTAAATTAATTTACAGCCAAGAATAACGGCAGATATCTGGACTATGCAGTAACTCTTTAGTCAATCTCCTGTGCTGATGGCTCTGTGGTTTCACATTACCTCTTCATCTTGAGTGTATAACCTTTGCTTTCCCAACAGTTACTGTCTCACAGCTTTTGTACTACCTAACACACTGTATCTTAGAGAGATCACCATCAAATTTAATGTCACCCTACTTATGAATAGGAGAGGTGACTGAATAAACAGCTTAAGAACTGTAATGAGACACTGTTACACTCCTCACAATAATGACTTCTACAAACAGCAAAGCATAGTAGCACCTTTTAAGTTGGAACATACAAACCCACACGGTTTCCTTTCTGCTACAGATAACTTGTCAATAGGGGTATTCCCAATTCCAAGTACAGTACCAAGAAAAGCAATCATGATGTGGTAGTTCTCCACTGATTTGTAGCTCCCATTGCAATGTTTTCATTCCCAGTGCAGTTAGAAATCAAAATGCATGGCAACTGTTTAAAGCTTTCGATTTAAACAGCAAAGCCAGGAAGCGGAGAAACACCACGACATCTGACCTCAGTGCTGAGGTACCTGTCCTAAGAAATGCACATTTTAACTCCATCACACAATTACCTCTGGTCTAGTCAGTCAACTTGGGGTCAAATTCGTGGGTTGTTTAGACCAAAATACTTCCACTGCTGATATGGGTGCTTTATGGGTGACTGTATTCCAAGCAAGTGCATCACCCGCACAGCTGATTCACTACAGACTAAAGAACAATTCATAATTTTTTTTCACAAATGGTAAACTGAAGCTGTAACACAAACATACTTCAGCTCCAGGTAGGCACACAGGAGTCCAGCCTGGCTCAGAGAGGTCAACAGAACCTTTGCCACTGGCTGACCTGTTGCTGCTGAGGCAGGCGAGAGTACAGGTAATTCAGTAAAGACAATTATAGAATCATTAAGATTAGAAGAGAGCTCTAAGATCATGAAGTTCAACCGTCAACCCATCACTGCCATGCCTACTAAATTACTAAAATTACCTTTCTTGCGCAGAAGAACACTGGCATGTTTCCGTCCGTTTCTGTTTTCCACATGACACGTATAGTTAGCCAGGTCTGCCTCCTCAACAGCATCAAAGATCAATGTCAATTCAACTTCTTTTTCTCCAAGATGTTCTCTGAGGAGTCTGAAAGGAAGGAGACAGTCTTCACTTAACTGAATTACTACAGGTGGAAGGTTCCCAGAAGAACCACGATTTCTCAGCACAAGATACACAGTGTTCCCGGCATCCTTCACTCCTGAGAAGGACTTAGAAGTAGACTCCAGTTGCCTGAAAGAGACTTCACGGAGGCATCTTCCACGACAACCAAAAGCCTTCTTCTCCTGCCATGTCTGTAGCGAGGAGCTAATCAAGTGCAGGAAGAGCGGCGACGAGTGCAACGGTTGTATGCAGCTTGTTCACAAATGCTAAAAACAATGTCTCCTTTAAAAGAAGCAATAAATACTCACTTTCCAGAGAAGTAAATATGTGCTACTAAGCCACTGCTGAGCAAATTATAAGGCAATATTTTAAGGGCTGGGTATTGTGATGCTTTTTAAGGCAGTCTGGAAAACCAATGAAAGGAGCCGTGCTACTCTGTGGAATTTTTCTCTATTTTCAGGGGCTAGATCCTGACTTTACAAGGGAACAGTGTCAAGACCAAGAGCTCTCTGCTCCTTTGAGAGGACAGAGGAGACATGCAAAATCCCCACAAAGGGAACAAAGTTCTAGCAGACTTTCAGGCCAGAGGTACAGTCCTTTCATGTCCTTCTTCTAATGTGAACCTTAAAAAGAATGCAAAGTACATGCAAGTGTTTTCTGATGCTGACACTAAGTTTAAAAATACAATGCCCTACCAAAATACAGTCCCTCTCAAATGGCTTCTGATCAGTTGCTCAGGAAAACGCTCCTGGTCCTTTGAACAAGGAAATGTAATGTCAATTAAAATCTACCCGATTCATTTGACCCTGTTAGCGCGCAGCTGCATCACGTGTGAGAGGGTGAACGTAAAATGTGTGACGCCCTCGCAGCTGCCTGCGAACTCACCATCACATGCAGTACTTCAGTGAGTCTCTTCTCCAAAAAGATAGTGTACGGCACTAAGAGGTAAAGGTATAAACAGGATCCAGGTTCACCAAAAAGTCCGGAGACTGGCGGGAGGTGATTTGGCACAAAGTAATTCACCAGAGTGCTGTTTGCACTGGATGGAAACTGCTTCTGGAGAGCTTAAAATTTTTCAGTAACAACATCAAACCCCCAATCTCTCTGTTATAAACCAAAGCTGTTTTAGGGTTTCCAATGCGCACACGCATTTTTCATATGTATATAGTTTCATATAACAAACATGGATCTCCAAATTTGAAAACAAATCAGAAATGAAATACGAGGGCACTGCACTAGACAATCAAAAACGGAAGCCTGACTGCTATAAACCACATATTTACGGTAAAATTTCCCCGCACCTAGCCTTTAAAGGCTTGGGTGGTCTGACAGAACTCAGCAGATGTACCAGAGCATCCACAACAATTCAGCCTCGTTCACTACAGCGGTGTAACTTCCAAAAAAGCAAGTGGAAAAACTTTAGTTTAAGAAGGCATGTGTGTTGCATTTGGAAATTCTGATCGCATCTTTTTCGCAAATTCACCCTTATTTATTGTGTATTTTTGCATTTTTTTTTATTCTGTCCCTGAGTCCAAGTGCTGAATATAATGCAAGAAAGGCTGAATTTGTATCATTCCTGGCCAGAAAAGAAACCTCCCAGGAGAGCCTGACCTGTTTGCAGACTCAAATGACCCTAATTTATTGGGGATCAGATAAATAAATTCTAATTTACCTATTAACCTATATTCCATATGTACATATAGCAAAACCTTTTAAACTCAGGAAAGTCTTTCTTCTCTGTTGGTAAACAATATGCTTCACAAATTTTGGCCTAGAAATCATGCTGCAAGGAACAAATAAAATCATTAGCAGAGAAGATATCTGGGACACTAATCTGGAGCACACTGTGAATGTTCAGATTGTCTTGTGTTTACTACAATCAGCATATTTGATGCAGAAAAACATGAAGACAGATTACAATTAAGAGAAAATAAACTATTGTTCTGAATCTATTTCAAATAAAATAATCAACCCTTAACCTAAATTTACATAGTACATGATCAGCTAAAAAGGAGCTTTCATAAAAAAGAATACACATTTGGACTGAATTTTTTTTTTTCACTTATTTTCATGTTAATTGCAATTTTTCGGAAGAGAACACTCTAGAATGGGATCTAACATGAAAATGCTGATGGACCCTTAAATATTATGCTGGTAGCAAAGTGTAGAAAGCTCTTAGTGGTGTTAAATCTTTCACTCCTGCTTTTTTTTCCCCCATCATTTTTTTTTTTTTTAACCAGCACTCGACCGTGAACAATACATTATTGCCACAGAAATACACAGTTGGTCGCTTACATTTTTTTAATATGCGTGCAGCTTTTAATTGATTGCATTTTGTAGTTGGTTCAGAGAACACTGAGAACAATATTTTTGAGTTAGGAATACAGTATGAACAAGTAAGACCTCACAGCTGCAACAGTATTTGCTTGCGTTGCCAGCAACACTGCCAACACAAGCCAGCTCCCACAAGTTGAGAAAATACTGGCTCTTCTTTCTGGTTTGATGAACAAACTGTAAGAGTAATTGCATCATTTAATACATAGGTAAATCTACGGTGCTTGACAACTCACAACAAACAGGATGGAGGGAGAGAAAGAAGAGGTGTGTGAGGTAAAAATACCCAGTGCTTTCTTATTGTTCAAGCTAGCTTTCTTTTTGTTCAAGGTGAAGCATTTTATCTGAAACAAAACATTTTGTCTAGTCATTATTTTTCAGTTAAGAAAATAAGAATTAAAAACAAAATTATCATTTCAGAATACAAATGTTTTCTTTGAAAAATATCAATGTTTTTGATTTTTCAAATCTTTTGTCGTATTGTTCCAATGTATTTATGCACAAAGTTGAATCTGAAGTTAAAATACTTTTCCTTTGAAACCACATTTTCCTATAATTTCCAGGCTTTGTGTGATCACAGATGTAAAGGCCACAAGAAAGCTTCAGCTGGGTCTCTTTACAAGACCAAGGCATTAATTCCAAACCTTTACTGATCTGCATGCGAGTTGGGACTTCTCAAAAAGGAAACTTTTATTCTTTATATAGTTGAGGAGCAGGACTGTGAACAGGGATACAGACTCTAGTCCCTTCTTTCTAGTCTTTACCAATAGCCTGCAGATGAAAGGACAGATCTGCATGTACATAAGTACCTCTCCAAGGAAAAGAACCTCAACTAACACCACAGCACAGCGATCTTCCCTTTCACTTTGCTGTATCATGTTTCTCCTTCTCTGCCCAGAAATTGTCTACTTGAATAGTACAAGCTTTTCAGGAGAGGGCTGTCATTTTCATACTTCTCTGCGAAGTACCCAGCACATTAGCCAGGCAGTAGCGATAATTCTGCCTCCCTCCTGCAGCATCCTCTCCTAGCAGCATATAAGCTCCTCATTTTGCCTGAGCATTTGCATCAGTTGACTTCTGTGGGTGAAAAGGCAGAATGCTAAATTAATCAGCAGGAAGAAGTAAGGCTGCAGTTCAAAATGTCTCCATTCACTTCTTTCACTCCCATGCCTCTAGAACGAGTTGAATTATTTCCACTTTAAAAACAGAGAAAAGAGGGAAAAAAAAGGACAGACATGCCATACAAGTTGAGCATTACGAGGCACCTGCAAACTGTTTTGCAGTGTTGCCTGAAGAAGAAAAAGAAGCAACTCATAGGTGGCTGGGAGAGTAAGATTTCTGCCTGAAAATACTTCTTTGCCACGGCAAAGAGACCATGCTGAAATTTGCTGTGGGCTCCTTTGATAATTAGGTACAACCAGCAACTCTGCAGGCAGGCTTAAAGACTCCAATTCCTTCTTTAATAGCCCTGGTTCAATTTACATGACACTTTTATTACCGTTGTGAAAAACCCAGCTGGCAAGCACAGCCTCTTTCTCCTTTTGCCCCTGTGCATGTCTAACATTTGGGGATCTTAGTTCAAGGGAAGGCAAGGAGGCAGGTTAGAGAGGGGCTCATTGCCTCCACATCCTGCAATGCTGATTAGTTACTTTTGATTCTGAGGCTCTGTAACGAGGTCTAATAAATAATGAGAAGCCTAGAGCTACGCATATGTTAGTCATGGTGAAGTCTGCTTACTAAAAAAAAACAGTTCCATGGGTTTGATTTTAACAGAAATGCTCAAGTCACAGGCATCCTTATTTCAGTGCTTTCATAATAGCAGAGTAATTGACTGGTAGCGATGCACGCCAGAGGATGCAAACCAGGGATGGATGTTTTGTACTCCCACACCGCATTGATCTGCAAACCTGAACTTTCCTCATATACAGCAAATCCAGTGACACGATAGGTGGGTACAGTACAGGGTAAGGACAGCACCAAAAATTCAGAGTTCTCCTAAATTTGTGAATTAATTTAAGATAGGGAATGCACAGTTAAAATGTTAGATATTTGCCAAAGAAACAACCCGTGCAGTGGTCTGGTTGTAACAATTCCCAATTACCTGTAGTTTCTCAACATTAACAGAAACGTGCTGATAATACCATATAGAAGCAAACAGATGGGAAAAACATTTAACCAGCAAGTTCAACGTGGCTCATCAAATTTGAAACATACATGACATTTTTTCAAATACATCAATAAGTACGGGTGGGTGAAAGAACAGGCTGGCTCAGGGCACTGACAGAACAGTTTCCCTGAAGCAGCAAACCTGTAATAGGATGCATAAACAAGAGCTGTTACTGTGAAAAAGTAATTCACAAAAAGTTACTACTACCGTTGCCATAGCTACTTCTAAATGAAAAAAAAAGGACGGACTCTGGCACTGCTGGTAACAATGCAGTAGGTTTTGGTAAATGCTATGTTTTTAATGCTGGCTGTGATGCACAGGAGATTAGGTACGTGATAAGTAGCTTTGTTGAAAAGAAGACTCACTGAATTGTGACGGGCCTGTAGAGCGAGTCAGAGCATTTTAACGAGTGAGAAAAGGGAGTTGTCACAAAATTAATCGGAAACATGAATGGGTAATGAGATGGCACAATGAAGGACAAATACAGCTTTTTCAAACTCAATTTCACTAACAAATGCACATAAAGGAAAAGTTTTGAACTGTGCTAGAGCTGGAGAGCTCTTTAAATACAAACTTCAAATTGTCCTTCTGATGCAGAGGAAGAACATGAGCAAAATCACTCAGTTCATATATATACACCAGAGAGGACACAATGCCATTAAATGCTGATTACTTGCAATGGCAGAAGTTTCCAATAATTGTATTTTGTGGTCAGAAGCCCAAAAGAGGATTGTACACTTAAAGCCATTCTGGCAATATATGATAAATTCTATCTGTATGCAATTAAGGTGCAATGTTAGGTCAGTTAGTATATCTTAATAACTAGTGGCTAAATGGCTTAACTTCAAATTATTGATCAAGTAATAAAGCAAAGAAATCTCTCTCTCTGCGTGCTCTCCAAAATCACTTTTACAAGAAGCAAACAACTCAGAAATGAGACCAAAGAAATGTGCAATGGAAGGTGCAAAGACCTTGTCTTTCTTTATAATCTACATTCATTGTGTCCATAGGAGCTGGGACCACCTTGTCCATAGTATAACCACAGCTTAGTCTTTGATCAAAGAGCTATTAAGGAGGTAATTATTAAACAAGGAAGAAAAGAAGATGCTGTTAGGTGCAAATTCCATGAAGGTTTCTGGGGATACAAGTGTTTGCTTTCTTTACAACTGGTACAGCAAACGATAACCAGCACCTGGAACAAGCCAAGCACAAGCTGGATATCAGACATCTCACACAGCAACTTCCCTCTCTCGCTTAAGTGTTAAGCATGGAGAAACAAATGCTTCGAAAGCCCTGGTTAAGGCATATTAAGAGCTGTATCACAGGCAGACAACACATTCAGTAGAAAAGAAAAAGTATGGTGACTTTGACAGGAGCCCATTCATCTTTAAGATTAACAGCGATGCTGAAATGAATGTCGTCTTGCCAAGGACTGCCACGAGGTGTGGCTGCAGTGGACAGCACCATTTCCATGCAGGGCTAAAATCAACCCCCAGAACACTCAAGAGATGCTTCAGCTACCATCAGGGGAATTTGATAACAAATTTTCAGGAACATAGACAGCTACTATGCCTTTAGAGTTTATTCGCTAGAAAGGAGAGGGAGCAACTCACACTTCCCTGGTTCCAAGTCATTCATCACTCTTTGGACAGAAAACTATTTTCCACTTCCAATTAAAAAAAACGTTCAAAAAACCGCTACAGGCTTTCGGGATATACCATGGTTTTAACAGTAAAGACTCCAAAAAGTACCTGACTTCGCCTTCTCTGATGTGACCTTCTAATTCTTCTATGAATTTTTCCCCTTTCATCCAGTAGATCATGGGGCCCGATTCTCCACTGAACCCAAAGAAAGCTTTGCAGGCCACCATCAGTGGGTTTCCTTAAGACAAGAAGAAAAGAGAGAGTTAGACACTTCGTCACAGCTACTAGAGAGACAATGATTATGAGAAGCCTCAACACCTGAACTAAACCTCCCCGTTTAAAATTTGAGGGGAAAAAAAAGGAATAACTATAAACCATAGGAAAAATGGTGACGTTGATTTGCATCTACAGGAAATAGCTGTAAAATGAAACTCTGAAGTTATCCATCATTTCTTTTTTCCCAGAAAGACACTACATGAACAACGAGAAGGTACGGAAATGGTGGCAACATAAGGTGATGTCAGATTGGTTGCTAAAAAGAGAGATGACCTCTTTGTCAGACTCCTGGGATCTCCACCAGGACTGGGGACTGTGCCCTAAGAGGCAGGTAAATCACTGAACTTGCTTACTGCATCCTATCCACCCATAAAAAAGACACAGTAATAATTTCCTCCTCACTTAGATAGAAATCAAATGTTAATGAAGTCTTAGTAAGCTGTTCTCAGAGCTTTTAAAGATCCCGAAGTACTACACGATGCCAGTGAGCACCAACAACACCCATGTTACTGTCAACAGGCTTTGGCAAAGGACCGAACTTCAAAGCATTACTCAAGCAATAGAGTAAAGAACTCTCCCTTTCAGCTCTGCAAAAATACTTCCAAAAGAAAGAAAATGAAACTTGGAAACTAATCAGGTTTCTTTTCTCCCCAAGAATTCAGCATTTAGATGGATTTTTGTTTGGTTGCAGCTTTAGCTGTACTAGCTAGTCCAGGACTGTGCTTGCACTGCCAGGACAGATGGTCGTCTGCCTGCAGAAGACTTAAACAAAAGAGAACAAAAAACCCCCAAACAAGCCAGGAAATTCAGGAGAAGCATGCCCATTCCCTTCACATGCCAATACAGCTGCTGCACTCGCTTCTCTTGGCCTGTTTTACCCAGCATAGGCGGTCCAGGTTACAAAGCAGCTGTGGAGTCACCTCCTCACATGGGAGGACAGACCTCATGTCATGTGCAATGGTGACTTGTGCCAAATCTTCCAGGACCCTGATCAAGCATGAAAAGTCCAAATAAAGCATTTTACTATGTTCGAAAGAAATATTTTGTTACGCCAGCCATCCTCAGTGCCAGCAGGAGACTCTTTTGACGCTGAAATAGAACAGGCCTACACTTTTCAAAAAGGGCCAGTCACTTGGAGCACATCACTTGGCTGCGCATGGGCTAACGGTTTCACAGGGCTGACTTACTCTGCCTTCATCAGTCACCTCCTGTCTGCTCAGCAGTGATAACTCACTGTGTGCATACTGAGAGCACATCAGAGTTGTGTGTTAAAGCACCTTTGCCTAAACCCCCCCCAGAGCTGTCCCAAGCCAACTACTTGCACTCGTCTATCCATTATTTAAGTGCCCAGTTTAAGACATGTCAAAAGAGTCTGATCAGTCAGGAAGTGCAACACTCCCAGCCACTGAAAATCAGCCATGCTCAAATTGTTTCCAAGCCAAGAACCAAAATTACAAGCCCTTTTGAAACATCAGGATACAGCAAGAAAAGGTTTAAAGACTGCACTTCAGTCTCTGTTTCTCAAATAGCAAAAGACAAAAATGGAAAATGTTTATCCTGAAAATGTTTTACAGAATCTTTCATTATCTCCATATTCACTACGACTCTGGTACCACAGCTGGCCACTGAACATGTGCTGATGCTGACAGATTATACACAACCAGCTCAAATGTCCACAACAGAAGCAGGGGTGGATATTCACCGCTACACGTATATCCCACAACACTGACCACCATCATAAGAGAGTTCCAAACTTCATTAGCTAATGAAGAGTCAAGAAACACTTCTAGGCAGACATTTAACTGCACTAAAAGACAATATTGGAATAGTCTGTTTCCTTCTGCTCCTGCTCACCCAGCCCTGCGAGCCCTCCACGGGCGGAGGGGAGAATCGGAGCCTCCGGCTATATCCATCTCACGTTTTCCGAACACACTGGATGCCTGGGTGGTGTGAGGTCTTTTGTGCCGCCTGCCTCAGAGTTACTATATGCATCTATTTAAATACCACTTAGTGATTGCTGGCATGCGGCTGCTCGGTCCGTGTTTGATTTTAATGGAACGAGACAACTGTAGCCATGTGAAACAGAACGGGCTAGGCGTGGCCTAGCAGCACTGATAGTCGATGCCCTCTCCTTCGCACACCATGCTGGGCATTAAGGGTTACAGGCAAAATATATTATCGGGTGTGCTTTTCCTCAAACCAGCAGATTTTTACTTTAAAAACAAACCCTGAAGAAATGAAAATACTCCAAGGTGAGTCTAAGATTTCTATACATGCAGAGTAAATATCCTGAGGTAATACGTCTGGTCTGAAGAAATAAGAAGTTTTCTATACAAATAGGAAAACCTAAAAAACCTAGCTGTTGGTACACAGCTTCTGTAATAAACAAACCCAATACAAAACATCAGTAGCCTCTACTGTGACAGCCTGCACGCTCTGAACATGCCCGGGCAGATCTATTTCCCAGCTTTGCCACTGGGGAAAACCAGAGAATAAACTAATACCGTCAACCGCAAACTTTAGAGTGAATTAGTATTTTCAGTTCAAACTCTGCGACCAGCCACACCTGAAAAAACCCATGGTCCATCTCATCTGCAAACCCATCACTGATCAGAGGGAGGTATAAGCAACTGCTCCTCATGGAACAACTAATTTTCATCTCAGTAGAATGATGCACGTCTGGGCTGAGCTGAGCTGTGCTAGGGTGGAAAGAGTTTGGGGCTTGATGACACCTCAAGGTCCCATCCAAAGCCAAACTCTCACACACTGTTCTTCTGCTCCTCAGGCTGATAAGGACATAAGGACATCTCACACTTCTGTAGCCCTCTGAAGCAGCTTCTGGTTTCTAACTCCGTCACCCCTTTGCGACTCTGGAAGCAGGACAAAGCCAGAAAAGGTAACATTGGCTCTTCCTTGCAGAAATACTTTACCTCCTCAAATAAGCCTCCACAAGAAAAGGAGGGGAGGTTTCCCCTCTCCTGCTACGTTAAGACACAGCTGGTCACAGCAGCAACCTGTTACTACTGGTTTTCAGGGAACTCCAAACAATTCCTACCCAGAAAAGAACACATCTTGGCTCACTTCATTTCCCCCAAAGTGCTGAGATTCTAAAACTGCAGCTCAGTTCCCCGGTTCCTAAATGTACCCTTGAATATGGGGAGAAACAGGCAGTAAGCATGGAGAGTGCCCTTTGCAGGTACTGATTTTGGGGCTGGCTTTGAACCAGGCGGTATCACACCCAGTCACAGTTCCAGGCAGAAGGAACTAACAGGCAGTCTGCAACTCCAACAACTCATTTTGTGTACGGCTCAAACTTTTGCATATCATTATTGTTATTCTGCGTGACACTAAGTAGTTCCACCACTAACTGTTCTTATTAAGAAAAATTCCCCTTGCATCATTTAATTAACAAGATCAAAGTTCCTAGAATGAATGGTATCCTAAAAGTTTGCCATCTGTAAATGGTTTCTGTTTAAATCAGGTATTTCAGTTGCAATTTTAATTAATAATTTGCTGAGAAATAGAGAAAATGATTACTGAGATTTCTAATGAATCAACACTTAAGAGAATGTTTTAAGAAACAAGGGAAGAAAGTAGAAAAGTCTGCTTGTAGACATCACTGAGTCCACTGCTTTGCTGGGGTCACCTTGTTGCAGTAAAGCCTCGGGTTCCAGCAGCAGTCTCTGCTTCCGCTTCTTTCCCTGCTCTGTCACTCAGGCAGGCTTGTTGAAAACTCCCAGCTGATAAGACACAACCACTGGCAATAGGAATGACTTTCATTGCTAAATCTTATTGTATATTTCTCACCTGACCGTTTTCACAATAAATCTGTGTGAACTCTACCATACATTTTAGCAATTATTTTTCTGAAAATGAGAATTCCACAGAAACGCAATTATTCAAGTCAAATAGCTGCCTGATGGCAGTAGGAGTACTGGCTAAGGAGGGAGAAAGAGACTGCAAAAGAATTTAGCCAGGCGTCATTCTGAATGTGCTTACTGCAGGTCTGACACGCTTTGAAAGAGAATGACAAGTCCTGCAGCACAGTCTCTCTTGAATGAGGCATGCGCCAAGCATCACGTAAATGAAAATTCAAATACCTAAAAGTTGTTCAGCCTTTTAAAAACTTCAATGCCAAGGCTAGATGACTGACCAGCACGGAAGACAAAAGCTGTTCACTGATCACAAGATCTGGCTTATGCCAAGGCACTTTTTCAGGGATTTTTTTTGAAAATGCAGATTGTTTATTTTTTTCACTCGTTTTGCATAAGTAGGTGGATTTCATGTCTTATTTGCGAGCATCCATTCAAGGGTACAACACAGAGTTTGCATTCTCTAATGTCCCCATTCTGCTGGTGCTCTGCTCTTCCAGCAAATCAGGCTTTCACTCCCAGAGTAAATCATCCCAGAGTAACCCCATCAAACAGCCAAAGTCATCTGTGAATCCTTGGGTGCCTTTTTTTTTTTCCCCTATGGCTTGAAACATTAGTGTTTTTTCCAATTCTTTCACATTTTTGTGCCAGATACAACACCACTCTCAACAAGCCTGAACCGAACCAGATGATCCTTCCAAGCTAGTACTAGAACTAACTGGAAGTGCCAAAAGAAGACCTCCTTTTGTACCAGGCAACATCAAAAGTCAACCCTGCACACACTGGTAGTTGGATTTACACCTTCAGCTCCATCTAAGTGTTAATACCACTGACTACAATATTGCTTTTATCTCTTTCAGGGCTGGATGCTGCATACACATAGAATGGAAGACAAGTGCATTGCTGCCACCAAAAAATCATTCCGTCACTCCAAGTCCCTCTTCTCGATGCACATGCATCATGTAGCTCCTCTCTGATAACGACACCTGTGACTCTTTCCCTATAAGACCGACAGAGAGAAGTGTTTGCAAAGGAGCAGCTTCCCACTCTTGACACATGCAGATGTTGTGCAGGCACCTCACAGGCTTTGTTTCTTCAGTTTGCCGAGACAGAGGACAGGAAAGGCAGGTTACTTATCACATCTCAATAAGTGTATTCTACACGCTGTGTGCAAAATTGAATCCAACTTTCCAGGCTGTGCGGTCTGCAAGGAAAATCACCATGTCACTGACAAGAACATTATTGTTCCATCGTGCTTTACAAGTGCTACAAACTGACCAAAGAGCAGCAGAGTGCTTTAAATTCCCCTGGCAAAGCAGGCTGGATTGTATACAACTGTGAAGTAAAGAACACATTTCCTTTTCCTTCAGAAGGACATCCTGGATAAGAAGATATGGGAGACTGAGCTTATGCCTGCAATTTATCCACAAAACAAATGCCGGGGGCAACGCAGACCTTGACTCATGAAAAACAATCTCTGTGTGTGGTAGCTTCTATGTAGTTTGCAAAGAATGTCAGTTTTCTCTAAGTCCCTTGCAAGGACATCCTCTTAGCTGTTCTCCTACGCTCCACAACAACGGCAGAACCCAGAAGCACACTGAGGTGGTGCAGCCTAAGCTGAACCATGGGCTGGGCTCAGCTGGCTGGTGCCAACCCGCTGGGCTGAGCTGCTGCCAGCGATGAGGCTGCCAGTGGTAGCCAACGGTGCCCACTCAAGGCCACTCCTGCAGTCTGAGAGTCGAACCCTGCAGCTGAGCTGCGGAGCCCTAGACCCCTGCCTGGAGCTCATCCGCCATGGGATGACCTCCCAGAGAAGTCAGGAGGCATTTGGCAGAGGCAGCCGAGGATGTGCTTGGGTTTTGCTCCTGTCACCCAGCCCAGCTAATCACCTGTGCTTCCCAGTCCCCTCTTGCCACAGACCAAGGGACTGCAGCACCACTTCACATCATCAGGGGCTTCAGCATCTGTCCCTGTCATCTGCTGAGGCGGCACTGCAGTTTTTCACAGATTTATCCAGTACTGAAGCAGACAAAGCTACAAACCCCCCAGCTACATTACCACCTCCCTCCTTTACATTTCCCTTGCCAATTCCAAGCATTACTTCATTACTACATGGACCAAAGATTCCATGTTTTATTTAGTACAACAAGATTTATAAAGCCCATGCTAATTACGCTACCTGGGACTCTTCTTCCTCCTCTTTTACTTGCCTATTCTACAGAATACATGCCTAGCTGTGTGCTGAAACATGTTACCCGGATTTAGATAAAAGTCTCATGGAGTTCAGTGACTAGTTTGAGCATTATAGGATCCAGTGAAAATAAATCATACTCAAAACAAATTATTTTCTCTGACCAAAAACAAAAAAAAATTACAGAAAATCATATAATGTTTCAAAACTCTATTCCAGCAGTCAGTACATTAATGACTGGATATGATCCTTCCAAACACTTGCAGAATTGAAGATCAGCCAGGAATTAATGAACTGAAAGCTTTTTAAATAAAACTAAGAAACCTGCTTTGGGTAGTGATAATAATTGCTTCAATAAGATAAATTTACAGTGAAATCAAACCTACCTAGCCTCCAGACATTTGAAACCGGTTTGAGAGCATTTAAAAACTCACACACACACACATATATATATATTTATTTTACTAGATTGTTTTATTCTTCAAGTTTCTACAAAGAAACAAACAAAAGGAGGTGCTCTTCCCCTAAGCAAGGTCCCGTGTTATGCACAGCATACGCTAGCCACTAAAATAATATTCTGGTAGCTGTATTGATACGTAGAAAAAATAAATGGCAACAGTACGTGACATACATTAAATTGGTTCTTCACTCATATAAGAACTTTTTGACTTAAGGCAACTCTTTGGCAATAAGAAAGAGTCCAGTAAAAACTGACAAGAAAAATGCAGAAGATCTTTAGCTCTAATTTTGTCCTCTGTAGTTTATAATCTTAATTCTAACTTTCTTTCTTGCTCTGCTCTTATTTCTTGCGCCCGGAGATGTCACAGAACACACGGCCATGAGATATTTGTGTTTTTCTGTCTCACTCAAGTGAGCAACTGGCACATATAAAAAGTAGCATAACACTGACTAACAGCAAGCAGCAGAACCCCAGACATGAAACAAAGCAACAAAGCAACTAAGCCTCCAGACAGTTTGTTGCCAAGAACTCAAGTCAGTGCATTTGCTGTCATTCCGTAGAGCCCCAACCATTTCCCATTTAAACAATACAATCATGACACACTGCAAGTGCTGCTTTGTAGGGCTGGCTATCGACCACGGCTCTCACAAAAAGACAAAACCAAAACTGAAATACACAGAAGGCTGAAATGCTGCTGATAAAAATTTAGCGGATGTTCCAAAAATGAACTAATCAAGGCAAAAGCTCCTAGTGCAAATGCTTTCCAAAAACACCCCCAGATAAACATCCCAAGCCCCGCACACACCCGCCCCCCCTCCCCCGCAAAGTAAACCTCACCTAAATCCTGTAAAATCCTTTATTCCATTTTCAGAACTGCCTTGGGGTCATAATTTGAAGTCTTAGTCACTGAGACCTCAGGTGTAACTGAAAGTCAAGGATTTTAGCTTTTCAGTTATTCACCTTCAATGAAGACAGATGCTTAGTGGGATTTCCAGAAGCAGCTTGACAGCTGCCTTGTGCTGACTTTAGCTAGTGTTCAACGCTGGTGTCCTTCTGAAAAGCTCATTTCTGTGCATTTCAAGGCACAGAAATATTATTTAAGAGAAATGCCCTGTAAGTACTTAAAAAATGGCCCCTTGGTGGTAGGGTTCCAAGAGCTGGGGCAGCCAAATGTCAACAAAGGAGCAACATCCAGGATGAAGGTGAACTAAGCAGGGAGTGAGGTGGAACAAATCGTCTCGCTACGGCCAGGGCATGGGTATGGCCCCCATGCTGCCACAGCAATCATCTCCCTCTGTTCTGATATTGCTTTTTAGCATGGCCAAAATAGGTGGCAACACACAAGTGTGTTGCTCCAAAAGAAGAGCAGGAAGGGAAAAATTATTCAGAGAGACACTTGCTTCCTTAGATCACTGTCCCATGGTGAGAAGGGGAAACAACCAACTGTTTGAGCCACAAAGAGATGTTCCTGCCTTCTCCCAACAATCTGCTGGCTCAGGGAGAAGTCAGGGTCCTATCCCACACATTTCTGCTTCTTGCCAGCTTCAGGACTTTCCAACTCTCCAACTTGCACCTGCATAAAATCTTCTGTGGACATTCATGTCTTACATTTCATTTTCCTGAGCAAGTACATCTTGATCTTTTCTCTCAGGGGAGAAAGAGGATGAAATTCAGCATCTCTCTCTGCTGAGTGATCTGGCTTCACGTGAAGAAAGTGCACGGAATGACCAAGCTAACCAAGATCTGCTACCATCAACGTGGCCAAACTCTGAACCTTACTCACATGAGTACATTATGGGTATCCAGTCATATGTCTTAGCGAGTTCCCAGTTAGTATGCAAAGGGTACATTCAAGGTTGCTAAGGAAACCAGCTGCGGGCTGCAACACACTGAAGAAATTACACTAAACTTCTTCCAACTTCCATGTTGATTTTTAAACAAATGATAGAACTTCTTAAGGCAATGACTATGGAAAGGATAATTCTTCTTCACTTAAAAAGGACAAAGCAAATGTGAACTCATGCTTTATGCTATGGATGTCCTGTCCTATAAAGAAGGTGAGACTCTTTGAAATAAATGTATGCTTGAATCTAAGGAGTCAGCTGGGGTACTTTCATACTCGGTTTGTGACTGTTCACTCAATTCCCACCTAGGTTTTGGCTAACCCAGCTCATGCTAAGGCCTGATGTAGGCTGGGAGCAGCGCCATTACGTCAAAGCAAGAGCACCACGTAGGCAGGACAGGTGGCCAGACAGAGCTAAAGGGCCATTATACACCATTATTGCCTGCAAATTGCTGTCTCCAGCAGCCAGCATCTTCTGTCTGGCAGTTTCCTCAGAATCCACTAACTTACGAAAATGCTATAGACCAGACCTCCAAGCTGGAGGGTGTAAAACATCTGTTCACCCAAAAAGCTTTTGAAGTGGGTCCAACAGCAGCTGGACTGCTGAGGCTTCCATGCTTCCCGGTGTGATTCAGGGGACATCTGCAACTTGACGGAGGAGGAAGGATGAGGACTCTCACCGTCGGCTAGGCAACCAACTCTTTTCTTTTGCTCATGGGTGCACAATATTAGGAGTTACGGGTTATGAGTTCTGAAACCATATGACTCGAATGGTGAGTAAGTGAATTCATGTAACAGACTAGCCTGGGCTAAAGGAGATTGAGCCCCTGTTTGTCAGGTTGTTTATTATATTTCCTAATTAGCTCATGAAATAAAGTTTAAATCACAGAGTATGCTGTCCTCTAAATTTGAAAGATCCATATGGACCGTGACATCAGTTTTGTACAAAGCTGTTAATGAAAAACCTAATTCTCCCTGAACAGCTTGCTAATACCTCCATCGTGCCCTGCAGCAGGCATGTTGGGCCAGAAATGTTTGTGCGGTTAACAAGCTCCAGAATATCACCTTGATGCGTGTATTTTGATGTTAGCCAAGTCATTTCCTCTATCTGCTGCCATGCTCCTGACCCTGTGCAGGAGAATGGGATGGGAGGGCTAAGAAAAGGGGTCAGACACAAGAGGCAGCAACTGCTGCAACCTTCTTATTTCTCCAGCTTTCCCAGTCTTCCTAAAATAAATCAAATGTAGTGCTGGTTCCTGGTCAGGGGGTTGGACAGACAGATGTCAATCACCTCTGATAAAGAGTATAACCACAACTGTCACCACGCTCGGCTGCAGTTATGCAGGTGGCTTCTCATTGCAGGGGATAGGACTTGCCATAGCTCGTGATGAGATGATGCAGGTTCCCGCTTCCCCTGCACAAAGGGACCAACAGGGACACAGCTACCGAGATCAGGTTGTACTCAAATGAGGATCTACAACTGACTGATGTGCTTCAAACTCAGCAACTGCTCAAACATTTGGCTGAATATGGAGAGGGTGCCCTGTCGACTAAATTCAACCACCTATTTAAGTGCTGTGCTGAGTAAGCGCAACAGTGAGTTTTAAATAAAGACTGTATCTATGAAAAAGACTCAAAAAGAAAAACAACAGCCACAGAGCCGCATTTTCTCTAAGCTAACCCTAGTAAATAACTCCCCTTTATTATTTACTTAAACTTAGAGATAGCATTCAGGGAGAGTAGAAAAGTAAAAGTTCAATAAATACAACCCGTATTTTGCTTACTGAGTGAATCAATATTGTTCATCAGCTGTCCAATAAAGAATTTACAGGGAAGTTTAATCTCTTCTAATTGGTCAAAATTAAAGGAAACATTTTTATTTGCCCTTCTTATTACTAAAAAAAAGTCATGATTAAAAAAAAATTAAGTAACATTAAGGTGGATAATATTTTTTAAAAAAGTCGATCACACTAAAACCTCTGTTTTACATCTTTCTTTTTTTTCTGTTTCTTTTTCTTTTTTTTCTTCCTTCAAAACCTTCAGTTAAGAATCTTTTAACCAAGATACAAGACCTAAAACAGGGATTTGTATCTTTGGTGCAAGAATTTAGCAAACACTTAAGAATGTAAGGGTCATAAGATATTTCATAAAATCAGACAACTTCCCAGAGTTAAAACTATGCCTTCCTAAAGAGATACAGTGGCATCCCCTTGTTCTCAGTAACTTGAGCCATAATATATCAGTTCAGGTATACGCCACATTGAAAATGACCTTGTTTTTTTTCTCTGACAGATGTGATTTACACAAGTCAACAGACTAATTGCCCTAAACCTATTAGCAGTGAGGACTCGGATTTACCCTAAGCTTCTTGCCTTGCATTCAGTTGATAGCATTCACATTAAACACACATTAAATGTAATTTTAGTTGCACAGGACTCTAACAATGTCAATATTCCCTAGACAGGTGACAAACCATAAAGTCTGTAACTCCGAACTCCTAAATTCTGCACCATCACTTTTTTTTCCCTGGATCTTTACACACAGTGAAGGCACAGCCCATGGTTTCACCTTCTCATCCTCAACAGTGCTGACTGACGACGATTAAAGCCACTCCAAAAATCAAAAAACACTGCGCTGGCCCAAGGAGAAACTCCTGCGAAGGGGACGTTTCCTGTTTAAACTCATGGTGACAAGACACCAAGTGCTTGCAGAAAAGAGTGGGAATTTCCAGACTTAGCAGGGAAATCACCACAAAACTCCGCTGGGTAAACAGGGAAGGAAAGATGTCTATGCAAGGACTAACACTGGCCTTCTCCAGATCACAGCAGAGCACCCTTGCAGGAGGTAACATTGCCTTTGGCTCACAGCATCAGAGGAGCCGGGGTCAGCTTTTGTGGACTCCTATTCCAGGTTTGAAAGGGAGCAACAGTCACCAGAGTAAGCTGTAGATATAGACCTCTCTGAATGGGACCACCTTCACCCTACTTGCCACTAGCATAGTATGCAGCAAAGCCTACACCTTGTGTGGCTGCAGGACTACACCGAGGGAGAGGGGAGCATGGGTTCACCCTGAGGTGGTCCCATCGCTTTGGGGATGTCCCAGGCGGCCACATCGCCTGGCTGCGGGCTCCCCACGGCTAAGGTGAACAGCACAAACAGCTCATACTGTGAGAGGAAATTGGGCTCAGAGCAAGAGATCCTCAGATCTCAGTGTGATATGGAAAGCAAATGCAAGGATAAGGAACCAGATCTTCCACCTTAAAATGAAAGGAAAGAGCGAATGTTTCTGACAGACACAGGTTGGTAATCAGTCAGCCACTTTCTTGGCAAGGAACTGAGCCTTGAAGTTCAACTGCGGGTCAAAACACTGTGCCCCAAAAACCTTGGCACAGACTCCATATAGCTGGAGAGGAACCTTGCTGAAAGAATAAAAACCCAAACCATAATAGTAAGTAAATAAAGGACATTCACCTCCACACTCATCCCCCCCTCTTGGGGAGAGGGATGTCTTATCTTCTTGTATTTATATGAAGATGTTCTTAATTTGAATCTGAAATATATTGAGAAGATGGAAGCTATATTGCCCTGCTGTTGAGAACTTACATTTGGGAGAGCCATGTTATGAGTTAATTCAGAGCAACTTCCTGAGAACGTAGTGTGGACTTATGTGGTTGATCTTAAAAAAAATTTGCTATTCTAAATTAAAGAGGAATCAGGAAATAGAAGCCCTTCCCTCTACCGCGTGAGCAGGGATGTCAGCCCTGTTACGCACAGCAGGCAAAGCCACGAGTGAGCTGCTGCCTGGCCCAGGTAAAAGCTCAAGCCTGCCCCTTACTCCAGCACGCCGTCAGCAGCCGTGCAAGAGCGCTCAGCACACAAAGCTGGCTCCCACAGAAAGCAACTTTGATTTCATACAGTCCCGGGGCCTCAGAATAACCCCTGTCGTGTTTTGCCCACGGTGGTGTTTGGATATAAGGCAGTATCTTAGGAGCTTAGAGCAGGATCTTAAAAAAACCCTCCTGAGAGAAAAGCTTTGCTCTTCTTTATTGCTTATCTCTTTTCTTAGCTGTGCTAGTGCTAAAAAGGAAATTAAGCTGCTCCCTGCAAGAGCTAATGTGAAACCATGGTCATTTCAGTGTCAAGACTGTTATTTGAGCTTTTTTCTAGTGCTAGAAACCTTTATGTGCCCTTCACCCCTGAATTCACCAGAGAAGGTTACAGACTTGCTCTTCCCTCCCTTGGGAAAGCTCCTGCCACCATCCAAAATGAAGCAAGGACCCAGGTAATCGTGATCATCTGGAAGTGTGACGGTCTAATCACACACAGATGTGCAGATGCGAGACCAAAGCACTGGCCTTTAGAGATGTGCATCTGCTACCTCGCCGAGCATTAAATAAAGCTGTGCCTGGTAACAGGCGGTGGCAAACGCCTGCCCCGAAAGTGTTCTGAATGATTCTTTTAAGAATTCTTGAAGGGATGCCGCCTATGTTCTCAAAAGCTCACGCAGCAATACAAAATAGAGACAAATACAATAGGAAAAACCTGCTGTAGCCCAGAATGCATTTTCAAATTCAGGAAAACTGCTATCGCTCCATGCACAAGGCGACGTGAACGTGGCAGCGCTTCAACTGTTGTCTCTCATTCCAACATCCAGAGGAATGCCGGCAGAGGGTTCCCAGCACCGGGAGATACCTGCGGAGGGTTGGTAGCTGCCCTGAGGAGGCTTTTGCCCTTTGAAGTCGAAGAACTTTTTCTCTAGGTCTTTTTCTGCTGACTGCTGAGTACTACAGACAGAAAAGGCTGGGTAAAATTCTCGCTCTGTTTGGATAATAATCTTCTGTGCTATCTTGTTGAGAATCAACATGTCTGAACCAATCTCCTTCATTTCTCTCTCAAAACCATAATTATTTCCTCAGCTGATTTGTTCTTCCTTGGGCTAGGGCTCATAAAACACACTAACTCGGGTCAGTGTGTGAGGAGTCATCTTAACTGAACTCTCCTCCCCTCAACCCTCACTCCAGAGTCAGCCTGAATCTCCACCAGTACACCCGTGCTGACTCGGTGATGGATAGAAAACTTTTCTCGGGTATGGTTTATGTACTCCAGGATTTCACTAGAGGCCTCTGATATTTTGCCTTATGTGCTACCGCTGCGCCATTTCAGCCTAGTATTTCTCAGAAACATTTCCCTCTGCGGAGTTGTGCAGATAATGGGCAATCACTCTTGGCTCTGCGGCATGGACTCCTCTCGGACAGAAAGCCTGCCTAGAGGGAGACAGGGCTGGATGTAGCATCTGAAAAATCCTTCCCACACTGCAGAACTCAAACGGGGGGCAGGGCTGCCTAAAGACTGGTGGAGTTGGGGCAGTGCGGAAAGTGTCTGAATCTTCCCAGGTAAGGAAGGATGCTGTGGGCTCTGGTCATGGGGAACAGGGCTGACCTGAGGCTTGCTGAGGAGAGCCTCAAAGCTCTCCCTTGGGAAGGCCAGCACAGATCTGTGCTCTGTGCTGCCTATACCTATGTCGCTTCTCATTTCCCACCAAGAATAAGCTCACAGCCCCACTCAGAGGACAAGCGCGGACCCCTGCAGAACATTGTACTTTGTGCCTCACAGTGTGCTGAAAAACAGGCTCCCCTGGGTAGTTATCAGCCAAACAGACCAACTAATACTCACTATCCCCAAATGCCAAACAAATTAGCTACACAGACACTCCCATTCCCCTTCAGTCCCCCTAACTAAACTCACCGTAAAAGTCAGCTTCACATGGAAACGTAGCTGTATCTGTTAACAACTTGGGGTTTTTTCTTTCTTTTCCACCGAGTTGCTGAATGTTTCTCAAGACAGAAAAGACATTAAATACTTCTGTAGTGGCTCCCATAGCACTAGTTTTTTGGCCTTTTTAGATTTACTGACCCTTACACATTTTCTGTTGGAGATGCTGACCTTCCCAGAGAGCCCTTTCCCCCACCAGCATAAACGCACAGCTTAGCTCCCTTCCAGAGCCCCGAGGAGCAGCCTGCCACACTCCAGAGTCACCAGCCACCGCCTGCGAAGCTACCTGATGGCAGTACACATAGTGCTGTGTTCACTGACACTACAGGGCGCACGGAGCAGCTTACTGCGGATAGCTGTGGAAGGCAAACAGCAATCTCCCTTTCAGAAGACTGCTTCAGAGAGACGGCTTCAAATGGGAGCGTAGTAAGAGGGCATTGGAATGAAAGGAGAAATTAAACCTCAGCGCAGACAAACGTTTGCCTCATGTCTGGCAGAGATACATGACGGGACTGGGAATGAGCTATTTGGGCAGAGCAAGACCCAGCTGGGAGAACAGAAGTGACAGGTTGTGGCCTCCCTAAAGATGTGATGGGGGGGGTCCTAGCATGGCTGCCCCGGCATTGCAGCTGCTGTGCCTGAACAGGAGCGTTGCCGTTCCCAAGGTGCGGGGCTGCCACAGTGGAGGCCCTTCCCTGTGCTTCACCAAAATAGACTCCAGTTCAGTTTCAGCAGTGCAAGGGGTAGTATCAACAGCGGCCAGGCTTCCCCAGAGAGGCTGGCAGGGGAGGGTTTCTCTCCAGCTGCAGGAGAAAGGTGACAGCAAGGTGTAGTTTCACAGGAGAAAAAGAGAAGTCAAATCTGCCCCACTTGCCAATGGAAATGCAAACACACGGCTGGCAGAGCACTCGCTCCGTGCTGGGCCTGCAAGAGCAGGTATAGCCAGGGAGCCCAGCTGTCGTTGCCTGGCAGCATCAGCCACGCAATGGCAGCAGCATGCTTGCCCCAACAGAGCTGGCACCCCCATCTCTGTTGTCCACAAGCTCGGAGCAGTCGGGGGTGGTGGGTGGTCCTCAGTCCAGCTACCACCTCCTGCCTCCCATCTTCATTGCCTGGGGTGGTGGGTAGTCCTCGGTCTGGCCACCATCTCCTGCCTCCCATCTTCACAGCTTGCACTGCCCAACCCACGGACCCTCGGCTACTGTGTTGCTGCCATGCTTGGCGGGTGCTCGAGCTAACGTGGCTTTTCTTAGGGGGTTAGAGAAACCTCAGCCCCACTGTGCACAACCAGTGTTAAAGCAGGCCTGCCCCACTGGGAGAAGGGGTTGGCAGGACTTGTGGGGGTCCCAGCCAGCCTCACTCCCTGCTACTGCCTGGCCTACTTTTTTGGTTGGCTCTAGATGCAAAGGAGAGGACAACGTGACAGGCAGTTTGTGGAAGATACTGGTTGCTGGCACCCTGCACTTTGCTTTTGTCATGTCGAGTCATCTGCAAGCTGCTCAGAGCGTATGTGATGGTGCTTTTTGCTTGCTCAAATGGAAATGAAGTAAAAGCCACGGTGACATGCAGATAAACAAATGCAGAGCCACAGAGTAGCACTCCCTCCTAAATTGAGGCCATGAGCTTCACCAGTGCCTGGGGAAAGGCTACTTCACAGACAGGAATATCACTTTGTACTAAATGAAGACAAGGTTTATGTAACCTCAAACCCAAAAGCATTTAAAGGAGTGTGAATGGTCCCACAGGAGGTTGCTGGCCTGCTTTTGTCTGTGTTTTATCTCTTTCAGTTCCCGGCCACCCTGAAGCACTTCAGGAGGAGTGTTTACTACACAGAGTTCACCAACCCTGACGGTCACCCGCCTTCTGTGCGAGCCAGCCCTGGTCCAGAGGCTCTGATCATGTTCAGTGAAACCCGAGCATCTGGCAGGGTGTAAGCAGGACTTGTCTGCTGGGCTGACAGCTTTGCCAATGGCTGGTGGGCTGCAACGAAGCTGCACCTGCCTGCAGCGGGTACCACAGACACCTGATGGTTTGTATCCATCCACACAGGCATGCCCAGCCTCTCTCCCTCCTTTCTTCATCTACCCTCATGTAAAACGAAGGTGGCTTTCTGCGCAGTTTTTTTAATAAGTCCCTCAACCTATGAAAGATGGGCTGGGGTAACTGAGAGAAACACCAGAAGCAGACGGATAGTACAAGTCACTCCAGAGCATGATGTGACCCATCTTAGCTCAACCAAAAATATCTTAACTCTCCCACAGACCCATAATTTTTTCATTTTCAATACAGTAATTTTCTGGAAATGTCTAGTTCTTCAGTGATCGCCAAGTATTTTCTTACTACAACAAAAATACATGTTTACTCCCAAACAGCAAGACACATTGTCTGCACTTTGGGACCACAGCTGAACAGAAAGGAAGAGAAGTCTTCTGAGGACAGTTGAGGCAATAAAGCTTTTGGTTGCAAACAGACTTTAAATGGCAAGATCTCAAAAGCATAATCACACTTTCAGTGGATTTGACTCCATGTAAAAACCCAAGTAGCGAGACCTGCTGTGATCACAGGTGACAGATGGAACTGTCGTGAGTCATGCTAGTAGTTCACTTCCCATGCGCAGACACATAGATGCAGTCAACAGTTGATATTGGGTCCCCCCAAATGAAAATATGCTCAGATGTCTCCATCTTGAAAAAGAGAATAATAATCATCTCCCAAACACATTCATTTGAAACAGAAATTATTCAGTTTTCTTTTATTTTACACCAGATGTGCTCCAGACATGCCAACTTGGTCTCTAAAGACTTCCCTGCCTACTACGGTCTCTTCCTCTAACTACTCATCAAAGCACGCTGGGTAAAAATTCCCTTCCTCCACATCACTAGTCACCAACGCGACCTTCTCATTTCAATTCCTCACACTTTTTCTCTTCCCCTGCCCTATATCTCTGCAAAGTCTCATGTCTACAGCTTGTTACCATTGGCTACTACTGTTGAACAAAGTGCTCCCAATTTCAAACATAATGAAAAGAAAAATCAGTAACACGAAAGATAAAATTAACCATGGAAACCACTCTCTCGGGGCTGGCCAGGTTCTTCAGGTTCAGCACCTGAATCTGCTTTACAGAAGCACACAGACTGCCCCGCTGCTGCTGTTCTTCATTTCCTCTGGAGTTTGCTCCACCAAACAATCTGCTCCCAAAGAGTGAGGAAGAGAGCTGGGGTGGGTGCCAACCTGAGAGCCCCCCAGCACCCTCCTGAACAGCACAAAAGCACCATGCTTCCCCCAAGATCTTCCTCGGGGATACACACAGGCACACCTCCATACCTCCTCAGCAGCCCAAGATCTGTTTTACAACAAGCAACGATTAGGAGACATGATTCATCCCCTCAATTTTTTTCTGTTACGTGTACATGAGATGCACCGCTTTCTCCTGTTCCTGCTGGAACTCCAGCAAGCTGCTCTCATACCAGATTTCCACGTTAAAAAGCAATTTGTCAGCACAAGTGACGCTTAAATTTTAAAAGGTAGTGACTAGTGCTGGGATTTGGAATCTCAGTCCTGACCCAGGCAGACCAAATCAGGCCGCTGCCTTCTTGAACTGGAAGCTGCTAGCCAAACCTCCATTTTGTGCAGATTGCTAGTATTTAAAATTTTAAAGTGCTAAAAATGGCGTCTCAGGATGTGGGTCGAAAGACACAGCCAGTGTTCAAGGGCACTTATGAGAGCACCAAAGCACACAAAGTCAGATTCATCCCCACAGCCATTTGGCTGTGGGACAGAGAAAGAAGACAAAACCAAAGAGGCTTTCTTGTGGGATGCTGTCTCTACTTTACCCAATGGTTCTCTTCATTTTTCACCACAGACCTTCTCCTTCAAACTGCTGACAGAGTTTTGGAAGGATTCCCCACAGAGTCTCAGCAGGCAGACATGGATTAGCTTACAAGCCACAGCCTGAAGAAATGATTATCAGAGAGGAGTTCAAAGAGTCATCCCAAACCTGTGAAAGAACCAGCCTCCAAGGACAGGCCCTAGCCAGGCTTGGAAGCATGTGGTAAACCCTCTTAACCATAAACTGAGAGGTGACAAAGAGACTTAGGATCAATGATTCTTGTTTAATAATTCTGTCAAGCACGAAGAAAGAAGGCCAAGGTACCGCAGAGAACAGTGACTGTAGAAGCAGCTCTGAGTCATTGCAAAACCAGAGAATATCAAGCAAACTACTGAAGCACCAGTGAATTATCACCACTGCTGGTTCATCTTGGCATATGCCTTGATGCCCAAGAAGTGATCTGGCATGGACTTGCATGGCCAACTGTATCAGCAGTCCCACAAGGCTACTCCTTACCCCTCATCCATGCAGGAGAGCAAAGAAGGGGAAAGCTCAGGGCTCTGCTTCACAGAAGAAATTGCCTAGCTCTGTTGGTCCATGGAGAGCTTCTAAGACCTGCTTTAGAAGGCAATGAGGAAAAGTAAGTTCCAGCAGCACTGCGGTAGGTTTTGCAACTATCATCTTTCCGAAGGAGCACCCACCTACCCTTTGAAATGTACTCTCTCCTTAGAGCAAGAGGTCCAGCCTCAGAGGACCTGGACTTGTACTTCTGTCAATCTTACAGAACAATGTACCATTCCTTACTTCTGATCCTAAGTAAACTCATGCTTTTATCCCAGAGCAGTACACAGCTAATAGATTTAGCTAGTAAATCCCTCAATTCTTTCAGTGATGCCTTGCAGAAAATTATCTATTACAAGAAAGACAAAGTTACATGAGAAAAGTCTCACTCCAGCTAATACTCGTAAAGTAGATGCTACGTACTTCAGAAGATCTGAAGATAACCCTCAAAGGTTTGCAAGGCTTTCCACTCAATCTTTGCCCCAAGTCTACTATAGTAAATTTTGTACACACCTTTTAAACACACACATACACCTGTGACACACAAAAACATGCATATGGGAGCTTGAAGAACATACTTGACAACTTGCTTTTGACTCTAGCCTTCCCTCAAAAAAGCTGTAGAATGTGGACTAGGCACTGCTAAATCTCCTGCAATAATGAGAACCTTTTTGATATTGCAGGATGGCCCAAATACACAGTGAGCATGTCATTAACTATTTACATTCCAAGCAATTAATAAAGATGACCCAATGTGTAAATGATTCAGAAAGCGCTTTCCCAAGAATGTGTCCCCCCACTACAACCTCAATAATTATCAAACACTTTCCCCTTTGCAGTTTAAGGCGAACACTCCAAACTGGTAACACACACAAGCAGTCTGAAAGACTGACCAAGTCAAGTACGCATACACGCATTTGCCACATTAGGGTGCCAGATAACGTAGTGCTTTATGACACTGAAAAAGCAGTTAGTGATTTATCTATTCACCTTGTACTTTGAAAGAAAGCAGAAATATGAGCTTTATTTGTGTGAATACTGGGCTGTTCTGCACATTCCCGATGTCAGCAGCACTGGGACACTCACTGATGTTGCATGTTGCCTTGCTGATTTCCTTAAACAACTGCAGACAGAGCAACCCTATTACTACTCAACTTTGTAAGACACTGACCTGAATTTTCCACACATTGTGGTGTAAAATGGGAATAGCAGCGACAGTGTGTGAAATTACACAATGGCTAGAGAACAAGAATTGAGCATATTGAGGCTCAGGTTGATACAAAAAAAAGAGGTCTTAGAAACCTGCAGGAGTCTACCACATATTAAGCTGCCTCTCTAAGCCAATATGATTCAAGCTGAAAACTGAACCTCTCTCCTGCTATTTAATCTGTGTTGTTTTACTAACAGCCAGGAGTTCACTTGCCTAATGCTGGTTTGCTCCTGTTAGCTGCCCTGGGCTTTCTGCAGGCGTCAGATTTTTAAGGTCAGAATGGGTCATCAAAACCATCTCTGCCTATCCCCGCTCATAATGGTGCTCTTACTGATCCTTACACTGCGCCCATTAACTTGTGCGCTGGTGAGAGTGCGTTTGGAAAGAGGCTGAGCATCTTTGTGTCTGGGAATGGGAAATGCTCTGTCATCTCTGGGCCACTGCTCAGAAAAGTCGTGGTGTAAAACTGAAGACATAAAGGGAACAGAGTGTGCCCTCAGTAGCTATCCATCCTCCTCCTCCTCTGTGGACTGGTTTGATAGCCTTGTGCATCCCTCGGCACCACTACAGAGATCAGCACCTGTTTTCAGCCCTGCGACCCCTCATTTTAGGAAGCTTGCAAGTAACACATCTGTACCATCCTCTCCGGGGCTTGTAGATTTTTGAAGTGCTGGCTATGTATACATCCAATTTTTTATAAGAGGAAAGACAATGCCAGATTAATGAAGTAATCAAATGCAAACCTCCTAGCTTGTGTTATCTGTTCCTGCAGAAAATAATTCCATGAGAAAGTTGTATTTTCAAAGTAGTAATTAGGAAGGTATAAGCTGTCTGCAGTCCCTGTATTCAATAGGAAATATACTTTGGAAGAGAAGTACAGCCACATACTCAGACATCTAGTATAATAAAGACCCTGTCCAGTCCCCAGCAGAGATTTGTAAATCCAGCATAAAAATCAGTATAGCTGGCAGGCTCTGCTCAGGAGAGAACGGAGCAGTGACAGGAAGGCTTCTGTGAGATCAATTTACTTTGGCAAAAAGTGTTTAAGAAGCCTTGCAGAAAATATTGTCCTGTTATAGATAGCTCTGGCTATGCCAGAAAGTCTCTTGGATGTACTTCCCCCAAGGCAAGAAGGGTTTATGGATGCTTTGTCCTCAGTAAGATAAAAATCACACCCAATATCCTTCTCTCCTTTAGCACGCCCTCCTTCTGTACACTATCCCTAACCCACCTTAAAAAAAACATGGCAGAGTCATCCATCACTTTGAATATAAGAGCAGATATTTCATGAAACTTAATAAAAGTAATACACATATTCTTCACCCAAACATAAAACATGATAGATATGGATTGGTTGCCATTTTTTATGAATCTGCTTAAAGCACTAGTGGATATAAATCCTGGTAAAGGGCAAACTGCAAGTTCTACATGACTTGGCTTGTAGTAATGAGAAACCAAACCTGCACATCGTGTGTCACCAGATGACATACTATTTTTTGTAGTTATTGTTAGTATCCATTAACTTCTTGTTGGGGTAATTTACCATATATTTAACTATTCCTGTTTGTCAGAGCCCTTGTTAACAACTCAAGCAGTTATGGTTGTTCAGTCGAAATCAAAGGCCAGTGACCACTTATAATGATCCTGGTTTTTTGAAATCTAATTTGCTTTTAAGGAAGGAAGAAATGAGGAAAAGAAACAGATCTTACTGCTTTTGCAGTATGTCTAATTTCTGTCATTCTAGCATTTCCCAGAGGTAGGTCTTTAAGTCCAGGCAAGTTAGCTTTGTCTTTCTTGATGGATTCATGCCTCCTGTTACGTACAGCAGCAACCCTTCTATCATAATGAGGAGTCAGAACGCCAGGCTCTGATTCTGTAACGGGGCACTGGTGTGGGATGTGCAGAAGCCTAATACAGCCTCATCTAGGACTTCAAAAAAATAAATTAGAGGCAAGCAGGAAAAATACTCTCATTTAGAGAGAACATGGCCGATGTGCAAATCTCTACTTCTCTGAGAGTTCCTCCTCTTTAAATGAGATGGAGCAACACAAGCTATTTCAATATGTTTTGAGCCACTTTAGTCCTACCTCCCCATCACATGGCTGTTCTTTAACCATTTCAGGAAGCTAGCAGAGAGTCAGTGCATTTCTACCATGTTCTTTATAGCTGGTGCAAAATTTTCACATAGACTTTTCTCAGCAGGGTCCTTCCGACCTGGGGGTAGGTGGGGGAAGTTTTCCATATGGGGCATTTCAACCTCCATATTATGGGATTCTTTATGGACCCAGTTGTCCACAGTGCTGACCCCAAGAGGACAAGTGCAAGCGGTATACCGAAGTAAGCTAGACATGATTAAATTTGTTGGCTTCAGCAAGGTTATTCAAATGACAGAAGGGATTAAAAGGGATAGCAGCAGTCAGTCAATCAGGCAGTGGTAGTGAAGTGCAGGCTGCTGCTTAGGTTACTTTGTGACCGCAGGGAGCAGGAGGCTGCTCAGCATACAACTGCCTATCGCTTATCTTAATGGCATCAGCCAAAACCCACACTGGCTTTTGATATTTACTGCAAGAAAGACCCAAGGCAGAAGAGCTTCCAAGGGGACTGAAAAAAACCAAGTGGAGACCAAGAGCCAAGATCCTGTCATCAGTGCACCCCAACGTTTCCTTCTCAAACCAGAAGAGGTTTCTGCTACAAGGACAGTGTCTGACTGAGTTCATACTATACTTTATGATTTATAAGAGCACACAGGGCAGGCAGATTAAAGCTACTTTTCCATTTGCTAACCTTATTGAACTTCTCCCATTAGTTGAAAAGCAAATTATTGTGTCCAAAGCAGCGAACAAGGGGAAGAGGCAGGCTGGGACAGCACCTTGCCTAGATCCTCCCTTAGTGCTCTTGGGTGCCTCAGACATGCACCTTCTCCTTCACCCACCTTACCAACCCAGCCAGAGCTGGGGACAAGCTCGAGCTGACGGGCAGAAATAGCTTTGCTTTAAATCATGTTCTCTGCTGAGCAGCCAATGACGCTGAAGCTTCAGAAGATGGAAAAGTGCCAATGCCAACTCTCAAAATTGTGTTGTGGGACCCTGCTGTACAAGTCTTGCATAGGCTGGTGCTCTAATGCTTTGCCTCCTCGCGGCATGAATCTAGAGGAGCATGCTAGGTCTTGCACCAATTATTATAGAGAAAACTGAAGTTCAATGATCTAATTCAAGTATGATGAAGTGCCCAACAATGCCTGAAGACCATTCTGGCATTTATGTGTATTTCAAAACTCTCTCGTATTTTTGGAGCCTGACTTGTGTTTTCTTTTAACTCTTTGGGTTGGCAGTAGTAGAAAAGAATAATACATTTCAGTTCCCTTCAAGGAAGTACAATTGGCAGAGAATGAGACTGGGTGCTCTCAGCTTGGGGTTGTGGAACGGGTCTCAGGCAGGAACTGTGACTGACCCCTCTCTCTTCATTGCCATACTGGATAGCTGAGGATGAGGCAGTCCTAGAGGGATTCATGCAAAGAAAGTGTTGGTTGGAAAAATTACCACAAACACCCCACACGGAAGTGTTATGCAATTCACTATCTAATCCAAACCAGTATGTGTGGTTTTCTGAACATCATCAGAATTCCCATGAAGCTGTTTTCCTAAAAGACTCTAGTTTTTAAATACAGGTGCTGCATTTCTTACAGGCCCAGAGAAAAGCAACAACTCTACAGGGTCCAGATGAATCCACGCAAGGGTCACAGGAGGAAAAGAGGGCCCTTTCCGTGCTTTCAGAAAAGCTCCTGCAGTGCATAGAGCTTCTTTGAGACATACAGCTTCTTCCAAGAGGTATCACTAAAGCACTATTTGGGAACATATTGATCAGTGGACATTTACAATATTGTCAGTCCCAGACAAGATGATGTAAGATCAATTATTATATTGGGTCCTGCTTACAAATGTCAGGGGCATTACTCAGGAAATTGATTTTGACTTTATGCAATTTAAAGATCAATAGAAACCAGCACACAATTAGCAGGCTGCTAGTAAGGGTGCATTGACACTCTTATTGACAGCTCCCCTGGAATTCATGCACTCACAGACACACACACTGTGTTTACAAACCCATCATTGTGGGCTATCTGTACCCTCAACAGGCGCTCAAAGCTCACACTGACTTGCACAGCTGCTCCAGAGGCCCACCCCTTCTGTGATTTGGACTCATCACTGCTGTTATTATCTCAGTACTATCAGAAGTTTGTACATGCTTTCCTTGGGACACACAGGGATGCACCAGCAGCACTCAGCCACTGCCTTTCTTAACAAGTGCTTCAGGAGCCAATTTGTTAAGAAAATTAATAAAGTCAATCACTAGGGGACAAAAGAAAAAGAGAATTCTGAATTGCTGTTTTTCCAAAACACAAAATCATATCAAATCTGTTTGTGTTAGCATCCTGAACTAATCCTTCTGAAGTATAAAGCAATCTAGGAAAGCACAGCATTTCTCATTCAACTGTGCTGCATCTTCAGAACTGACCTTTGTGATCAGAAACCCCCCACCACACACATGAAGGACAATGAGGGGGTTTTGTCACACAACGTACAAGTGTCATTTTAAACACCTGTTGCCTCCCTGGCAGGAAGGGTTTGAGTAGGCACATAGCTATCCACGAGACTATTGTCTTCCAATCCGGCTACTTGTTAGATTGCAACTGCTTTCTTATTTCTAAACTGCCAGTACCTTGAAAATTCTGCATTTCATCAGGGTCTTATTCTAAGAATAGAATCCTCAAAAGCATTTAAGAATGTAGAAAATGTAGCTTGATTTCCTTTTCTTCTCTTAAAAAAACTCATTAGCTAGCTTAGCTGCCAGTGTTTTGAACGCAGATAATGACCATCCAGGTGAACAGAAACCTGATATACAAACCTCTCCACTGTGTTTAGAACCCCTTGCTTTCATTTTTATTGTTAAAACTCTGCAAGTCCCAAGAGCAAGGAACAAGATGAAAGGTCTCCTGTGCTTATTTACAGTTGCATAAGTCACACCTGGTCAGTCACCCCTTTCCCTCCCCATCTTCCTCTACGTTAATGCTTCAGTTTTAGTCTGAGGAGCCTGGAGGAGGTTTGCAGAGCAGTGAACGCCCATGGATATTCAACATCATCAGAAATTCTGCCTGGGGTTTAATTGCAAGTGCTCTGCTTTGCTAGCTTGAGAGTGGCCTGAAGTGACAGAGATAAGAAGAGATTTAGAAAATCTTCTTTATTGCCTTTCAGATCCAAAGCAGAGTCACAGACAAGAAACTCCTCCATTAGGCCTGTTCTCACTTTCAGGGTGATGCTTTGGAGTTATCAAAGAAAGCAAACAGAAATACAGGTCAGATGCTCTACTTGGAGTCAAAACAGGTTGAGGGGAGGAGCAGGGGTGCTTTTTTGGACAAAGTCTCTGAAAAACAAATGTCAAATCAAGTGACTGAAGCAAAAATACCACTGTTGCCTTACAGGCTGTAGAGTCTTCCCATTTCCCTGCTGATCTGTCAGAAAAGCTGGTTTGTCAGAAGATGTTGAAGGATAGAATATGATCCTCTGATGTACATGACCCAAATACATAAAGTCATTTTGGGGATCTTCAAATGGGGGTAAACCATATACTTCTTGGTGCAGAACAGAGAGCTGAAGATTCAAAACTCAACATGGACTTTGACTTTCTCACTTTCAACTTCTTTTTGCAAAGCTACAGCCACTTATTCTTTTCCCTTGTCATTGACATTGCAACTGTCAAATGAACAAATAGCGATGTTTCAAAGGAACATCACACATTGGGAAGAGGGCATCAAGGAAATTAGAACACTGAGCAGGAGCCTGACTGTCACAGGAGGCATGTCAAGAAATGACTTTGTAACTCTGCCTGTGAATGCAGCTGTGCGGTCAGTAAATACTGCCACAGCCTCTTCATTTTATTCCTACCGGTACAGCTGCCAAAGGAAGAGCTGCTAATTTAACAGATTCCTGTCAAGTACAGTAAGGGGAACGGCCCCATTTGTTGTGTCTGAGGATTTCGTCAGATGGCCCCATGTTTTAAAGCCCCCGAAGATCTGTCTAATAATGAAGCCTACACACTCAGATGTTGGTATTGGCAAGTTCTTTGATTTAAGTGTACTTGCCCCTTTGTGGAGCTACAGTCTACAAGCTGTGCTTTTGCATTTTTGATGTGTGTGTAAAAGCAACACCATATGACATCAAAGCAGCTCCCATAGCATTGCTCACAATCTCTCTTGCAAGAGAAGCAGAAGGCATTATCAGCACCTGGGAACAAATAAGAAAGAATCCTGCTGATGTGATCTACCCTGAGCCAAAAAAGTTAACTTTCTTAGAAATTAAGCACTCAATGATGTGACTCAGTGATTACATTTCAGCAAGTTGCGTGCAGTTTCTTTGTATGCTAAATGTGGACTGGCTGACTGCAGCAAATTTAACGAAACTACTTGGCAGCATCCAATGCTGAACAACATTTCTCTTTATGTCTGTGCAAAGACACAGTCCAGCTCCCTTCGTATCCGACAGGAATTCACAGTCAGTGCTATTTTACCTACTTAGCCAAATTCTCAATTTACCATCTTTGGTCACGATTCTGTGAAAATTTCCTTAATTAAGCAGCTAGCCCTGTTGCAGTCACTGAGTCTTGAGATGTTGGTCTTGCCACCAGCTGAGAAAGGGATGCAGGCAGAAACCCTGGGAGGGCCAGGGAGAGGCCTCTGAGGAAGAATTCCAGGACCAGTGTGTTCAGTTCGCCAGTAACTGGATTGAGCAGTGCCTACACTACAGTGTACGAGGACTTCACTGGGAAGAAATGCAAGACAGTGGAAGATATCTTAGTACAGCAGAAAACGCATTTCAAGAACTGAAAAGGGAAGCCAGGAAAGTTTTAGCGGCAAATAAAACACCAGTTTGAAACAGTGAATCTGAACAGCATCCAGAAGAGACGTCTCCGGGAAACAGTGAATTCTCCAGCTCTCAGCACACTGAGATCAAGGCAACCTGCCATCCTGAACTGCACGACTTTTTTAATATACAGTAACACAGGAGGTGACTGAAAATAAAATCGCCCACAATGCATGTGAGATGAAATCAGCTGAACTAACAATCTCATCCCTTGAAGCTCTGTAAGTCTACGCACTAATGTTAACGGGATTACTCACATGAAAAATACCCAGATAAATGGGAATTTGCACGACTGGGTCCATTTCTATCGAAAACTGCTCCCAACAGATATCATCTATGTGATATACTCCATCTCAAGGATGCAAGGTGACCTACATCTCAATTTAGAGGAAAACTGTAAAACTCAGGGGACCTACGAAGACTTCTAACAAAAAGTTTGTGGGTTCCCCTGCCCCCCACAATTTCTTGTTCAGGGTTTTCAGGGTTTTTTTGTTCTCTGCAGACTTGACTATGGAAGTGCTGTTGTCCAGGTCTAATCTCAGCACATTTTTCATCTTCAGAATTTCACACCTCTAACAAAATCTTCTTTCTCATGACTCTGCACACATTGTTTGATTTACTTCCTGTTTTATGGATAGGAAGAAACCCTATTAACCCTTAAACGCAGAGGTCACTAACAGGATTTAGGGAAAGGTCATTTTAGCAATTTATCTGCAGACAAAAGTTATTAAAAATAGAAAACATGTAATTCCTTAAATCAGTTTTAGGTTAAGAAGAGAAACAAATACAAAAGTGGTCCCCAGGCTTGAATGAAAACCTGCTTATCTGTAAATTGGCCCTTTTTCAGGGTTCTCTTGGCAGTTTTGGCCTGAGGGAAGGTCTAGAATGATAAGGCTGCTTTCTTAGTAGAGCGCTACGATTAATGGGACAGATTCTCATTTGCTGTATATAGACAATTCTCTCGGACTTACACTATCTGAGGGTCTAGCCCAAGACAATTTCATAAATCTGGATTTCACACAGATGAACCAGTTCTTAAAGGGTTACATTTTAAAAGGCTGTGCAAATATTAAAGCATCATTTTGGCTGATGATGCTAAAAATGGACATTTCCCCATCCTCCTCCTAGCAGCAGAAGGTAGTGGACATTTTGTGATTAATTTGTAATTCTGCAGTTCATCTGAGTCTGCTGTGCTGCTCTGAGAATGTCAGCCCAACTTACACTGGCAATTATTCTGAACCAAGAGCACGTTTTTAACGAGCCAGGACTCTATTGCTGACCTGTTTCCAACTCATTAATGCTTTTAAAGTCTTTGCCATCTTTCACTTCCACATCAACTTCTTCACTGGCGCACTTACTATTACACATGGCACTTTGCTAACAAATGATACGACACACAGCGCTCAGCCTGGAGAGATCTTACTCCAAAATTAAAGCCACACTTTAAAAGCGCATTTGGAGTGACAGTGAACTCTATCAGGTCTCAACTGCTTATTAAATCAGCAGCACCTCAGTCAAAACCTGTGCAGTTGTCCGAGTCTATTACCATTTTTCACTGATGCCATACTATTCGAAAGACTTTCTTCTTCGCTCTTGAATAATTAACAATATCCTTGCAACATAAAAACAGCCATACTGGATCAGGCCAGAAGTTCATCTATCCTCCTATCTTTTCTCTGACAGCGACTGGGATGAACGCCAAAGCAAAACAACGATCCTTCCCCTGAAATGCACTTCATCCTTTCAGCAATCAGCATTATAAGGACTTCCTGAGCTGCAGGTTGCTTCGCATTTCACAGCTGCTGACGGTCCTACCCCACCAGCCTCTGTCCCAATCTGTTTTGACATGCTGAGCTTCTCCATAATAGTGTCTAGGAGCAGAATAATTTTATCATCTGAGGTTGTGACCAATCAATTGCACATAAATGCCAATAAAAGCATATATTATCACACAACTAAAACTAGCTTTGACAATGATCATTCTCCCTGTTTATACAATAGACGCATAATAATTAACAAAAATTTTCTGATCTTGTCACACACAAAAGTCAGCTTGTGACAAGACAGAAATAAACATTTCCTGGTGGTTTAGATTTTATTTACATGCTAATCTCCCTTGTTATCGTCTCTCTAATTGAGCTAATATTTATTAGACTGTAATTATTTGTACACAGACTGAGAGTCATGCTTTCTCCAGAGCCTAAATCCAGGTATCTTTGATATGTATTTTGCTGCCTGAAAGAACAGTGAGTTTTGTTTCATATTTTTCCTGCATTTTGTAAAGTGGATATCTTAAGCCTTCTGCAGGACAGGCACTTCTGGAGTTGTGGGCTATTACACAGCTAATCCCTCCCGGATTCAGCAAATGGAGATACACCAGCGGCACTGTTACACTGATGGGGCTGCTGAATTCCTGCGGTGCTGAGTCGGAGCTGCCAGAGCTCTGGCTCAGCGTGAACGCAGGGGCTAGGTAAAAACTGCTTAGGCCTCATCCTTTGTAAACGTAGCTTTAAAGCTAAGGGTTGTGTCCTTCTTGAACAGGCAGCAGTGCTCTAGAAAAACACATCTCTCAAAGAATAGCTGGGATGGACACAGTGTCCCTTGCTAGGAGCTTGGCAAAGTACCCCCTCGGAGACTGACCTTGCACTGCGGAAGAATGGAGCATCCCAGACAGCCTCAAAAGCGAAGGAACTGGTTGAGCGCAAAACCTTGGAATGAAGTGGGGTTAGGTTACCTATCCTGTGTGGGTCCTGTGGTTCCTCTAAGTCATGCCATGAATCTAGGCTGCCTTCCCTAACAAGCCAAGGACGAGGGGAGTGAGTGCTGCTTCCCCTCGCCTCCCCTCCTGCTTCCTACGTGTCTGCTCGGGGGAGGGCGAGAGACAGGAGAGGCACGTGTGAGTGATGGGGGAATAGGAAGAGAAGCAGTTCTTCCCTACGGCCTGAACAGGTTATATGTAATCAGGGTGCTAAAGCTGTCACAAAGCAAATGTGCTGCATTGGTTAAGATGTAAATTGTCTGCGGAGAGTTACTTACAAATACAATAACAATAACTCACCAAGTAGGCGGGTGCAGTTGAAGGTAGAAACCACGCTAGTACCAAAGCTTGCCTGTCTGTCGGTGCTTTTACTGCCCGGACTTTGATGGTATTCCTATGCTGACATGACCGGGCCTCTACAATAGAGATGTGCTTTGTGAGAAGATTAATGGCATATTTATCCAAGAAGTGTCCTAGTAGCCGTCAGCGGCAAGTCTCTCATTCATCATGCTGTCCCCTGTTGTAAGGGGAAGTTCATCTACCCCACAACACATTCCGATGACCTAGTAGTACTTGAAGTGTGCACTCTACCTATTGGAAATCATCAGCAAAAGACGGGTTTGTTGCCTCTTATCTCCATCAGCAGAGAGCTGCCATTGCTTGCATTCACGTTAATCTGCACGTCATCTGCAATACTCAGAGCCTAAGCAACTGAGGACAGAGCAGTTCCCACAGAGAAACACGCTCCCGCTGCTCTCTCTGCATGCCGACAGCTGCTATGTGTTTAGCTCCGCGTTCCTGACACAGGACGCACTGCTGTGCTAAAGTGGCATCCGTGGAGAGCTCACGCAGTCCCAGGTGCTGTTCCTCATTTTCTTCCTTGGAACGCAGGCAATTTATTATGTCTACACTAAGACCTAAAATTCTTAAATGATGTAGTGTCCCAAAACGCAGCCTTCCCACCATCAGCTAGCGAGGGCAGCACCCAGTTTGCACAAGGTCACAATGCTATGCAGTCTAAAAGCCCAAACACTCTGCTGAAGACCTTCCCAGGGCCAGATACGATCACAAAACAGAAATGCCTTGAAAGCTGTAAATGCTTTTGCTGATACCTTCTGTTGAGGGTTTCACGCGATTTCTATTCCACGTGAGAACAGCTTCCCCTGAAGTCCCCGTTCACCAGCGTGCTTAAAACTATGTAAATTTAAGTGTCAGCATCAATGGAGTACTTGCATGTTTCAAAGTCCTGCTAAACAGAGGCCTTGGGCTATGTCTCACTGCAAAACCAGCTCGCTCTCTACATCAAGACTCCTGTGTCAGGGCAGTTCCTTCAACACAAATGCTGCTGGTGACACGGTACAGGAATTCTCACGCTGCTGTAATGAACTGAGGTCACCTTATTTCTGGACATGGGCTACAACACCACAGCTATCTGGACTGAGGTAAAAGAAAGCATCAGCTCTGGCGGGATTTTGCGTGGGTACTACTACAACAGGACAGTTCGCAGTTGTAGCAGGGTTTCTTTTTGTGGTGAGAATGCCACGCACCAGAGAAAGCAGACCGAGCAGCTAAAAATGTCTGTCACTGATTTAACAAGGGAAGGAATGTGCCACAAGCAAAAGTCTGTCAAAAAGTTTCTCCTCCAGAAACAAAAGATAAGAAATTACATCAATACGCAATTTTACATATCTCTTCCATATTGCAATACGATAAAAGACAGATATCAAGCGAAACAGCAGTGAGGAAGAGAGAACACAGAGTAAGGAAGACAGGAGCTCCTCCCTTCCAATCAGAACGTAAATCTTCCCTTAAGCTGCAGGTTGAGATGGGTGAATTTTCCCCAAGGGAAAGATAAAGCTGAAACCATTCATGGAATCCACCTGAATTTAGCCGTTAGTCATCACTTGAAATCTCAGTAAAACAAACTTTATTTTCATTGGAATTCTGTAGGAGAAAAGAAAGTCTTTTACCCAACAGCAAGGAATGCACGTGGGGAGGAAGCACACCATTCACCCTGCAAATCAGTACGGAAGAGAGCCAGGAATGCTCGCGGAGGTTTCTGCTGCCTTTTCCGGACACACGATCCTGAAGCAGCACCCACCCACGCCAGCTGCTTCCCTAACGAGGCCATGCCTGCGCACCCACACCCTCCTCGCTGCCACGTCTGTGAGTCTTGTCTACCGTGCCTCCTCCTTCTCTGTGTAGAAACATCCTACTGTCCAAAATGGGACAGTGTCAACTGTCTGGCTTTAATATAGGGCCTGTGAAACAAAGCTTTCCAAGGGTTTCCTTTTCCCTTCCCTCGTGAACCTAAAAAAATACAGTTACTGAATTTGAGCTGAAATTAATTCCTTTTATCTTTTGCTTTGACTACTGACCTTAAAAAAAGATAAAAATGATTTGGTCGATTCTCTGAGGTGGAGAGCATCTTCTTACGTATTTGGACAGTACCTTTTGCAACTGGATATCGATTCGTTACAGAAGAGCTTCCAGCTACTCCCACAACACACAGTAAGCGCAGTCACAGAAAGCATCACCAAGAAAGAAAGGGTGCGAAGTCAGGTGTTGAAAGCTGGGAATGATCTGCAATCTTCATCCAGCCTCCTTGTGCAACTGCAGCACCAGGCAGCCTAACCCCATGCACACATCCAGTTTTTCCACACAGCCATTCCCTCGTGCATTGTCCACGTAAAGAGTGGCTATTCAATATTCTGTTTGCTCCCCTTTGTTCATTGTGTGATCCCATGCTTTATTTACTTCACACCATTCAGACACTACTCTGAAGACAGAATTATTAATTTCCTCCTCATCTTTTCTATGCAGTTAATCTCTCTAGTTTCTAATGGCTTCACAGACAACAACAAATCTAATGTCCGCAGCAACTCTGAGAAGCAGGGGGTGTGTGTGCGCTGAATTTGGTCCGCACAAAAATACCACGCGTTATGCAGAATATCACGGCATATTGGATTAAAAACCACCTTGGGCAGTGACTTTTCCTTTTCATGGTAAAGTGCCATGTGTATCAATAAATCCATTCAGAGCAGCTGTAACTTTATAAGCTCTCTTCGTTTTTCTGAACATCACGCCACAACAATCTGCCTCAATGCCACTGAAAAGACACCTCCTGGCAACGATGTCCTGCTCCTGACGTGGGACAGACAGGTCGCAGAAGACAGGCTAGGTAGGAATGTGCAGCCCAGAAGGGCCGGGACCAGATCCGAATCCCACCGAAGCGCAAGGAATCCCTGCTCTCTGAAGGACTCACTGACCAGGCCCCAAAATAAGGTGCAGTTTCTGTTGAAAACAGGCAAACCTCTTTTCAAAAGTGTGTTTTCTGCTAGTGGAGGGGTCTAGAGGCTTCTTTATGCAGGGTGGCCTGGTGTTCTCTGTTCTAAAACCTTTTTTGCAAGCAATGTAGAAATGGTGGTATAGATTGCCAGGGATTTATAAGCATCAGTGGTGCTAGCCCAGTTTTAATCACAGGATAAATGTGGTGCAGAAGAGGATATTTAGGTAACAGCTTCTGTTCTGGGTGAATGTTACAGACAGACTTCTCAGCAGGGTGATTTTGTAACCTCTTCGCAGAAACCATTTACAGTGTTTGATATATTTATATATGGTACCTCCGAGAACATTTTTTAGCGTCAGAGGAGAAAATCTTTTGCAGAGGGCTTGAGATACTGGTCAAACCTTGTTAATTAGTCAGGCTGTCAGCTTGTCAGATGAATTATATGGATTTGCAGGTAATAGCTCATTAACAAGAAATAGCTACTGCTAATTATAACAAGGTCATGAAAGCAGTATCATTCCAAATTTATGAAGGAATTAAAAATAATAAGGCAAGTGTCTCTTCATCTGCATGCAGATTAAATGAGTAGTAAATGTCTTTTCTCAGTATAAAGTAGTTGGTTCTGGTAGTTGAAGTTATAGCTAGGTATCTCTTTTACTGGAAAATGAGATTAAATTGGAGAGGCCCCACTAATTTAACTTCACCCATTATTCAACCATGCATATTGATTCACCACAAGTACAACTCAGCCCTTACTAGTTGTCCTCTTAATCTTATTTTCTATGCCAAGACCTTTGTAAACAACCATGTGTGCAATTACAGAATTTTGCTTTCCAGATAAGGTGGTAAATGGGTTTAACTGCCACGAAATATCATGTTTGTAATAATTACTCTACTCTGCAATTTGATTTAGCCTCAGGTAATGACAAATGTAACTTCTTTTGAACAAACAATTTACAATTTGCACATAGGCAAATGTTTCTGTATTGAAATGCTCCTGGAAGTTTCTGTTTGACATTCTGAAACTAGCAATACTGACCTAGCACACAAAGGATGAAGCACTAATAGGGGGACACTGCTTTTTGGGGATGGAAACAAAAGTCGTTCCGCTCCCCTTTTCCTCCTGCACGACATACTCCTTTTGAGTATTGTTGCAGTCCACTTCTGCAGGACAAAATTCTGGGTTCCATTAAATCCCATAGCAAATTTGCTACTCATTTCAGGAGGGCAAAAAATTATAATAGCATAAACACATTCAATATCTTGCTGCGGCCAGAATCACAGATATCCTTCTAAAATCCACAGCTCCTGGGCAATTTCAGAGGTTACAGTCCCCAAACGCCTGCCTGCCTGTCAGGCAGATGTTACTACCCTGGCAACAGAGCTGACAGAATAGGTGGCAAGTCTGTGACTCTCCATCATATTTTACAGCCTGGCATATAACTTTCACTTGCCACCAGCTTCCCTTTACTTTCATAACACAGGCTGTAAACTGCACGGGCTGCTCTGTCCCGTCTTGCTGTGGGCTCTGTCTCCAGCACTGGAGAGCCTCGATCGCCAAGCACCAACAGCCAAAACTCACAATCTGACGAACAGAGCTCTAATTCTCACTCACAAACCAAGAAGCAAGCCATGCCCTGAACCACGCCTGTTGGCAGAGGAGAAGTAGGGCAGTGAATTAGCAAGGCTGATACACAGCATAGTAAATTTTGGTCCCCAAAACAGTCACCTTTTTTTTTTTTTCTTCTACCAGACCTAGCTGTGGGCAACGGTTTCTTCCTGGTGGCCAGTATGGGCAAAGAGGGAGTTCAGAAAGCATTTTCAGGAGCAGTTTGTAAGAATGTCTCAGTGACAAATTCCAGCAGAAATAGCACAACAAAAGGCAGCTGTTCCACGTATCTTCACTACTGAACTTCTTACAATGTGAAGCAGCATATTGGGACTTTCACTTTGCCTCATGGTTAAGGAAATTTACTGCAATCTCCTTTACCTGAAGGTCTTCCACTATATTGCCAAAACCCAAAGACAACACATTTCCTCTATGAAATGTAAACATAAAGCAGTTCAAAATCTGCCTGAAGTTCCAATCTGTAATATTTTTAACTATCCCTACTGAGCACAGAGCGGTTTCCCTGCCAAGGCACTCTGCAGAGCAACAAAGTGAAAGAATAGCTTGCTTTGTAAAAAAATGGTAACGTTTTTAGAATATGGAAACCTACTGGACAGTTTTCCATGAGGATTAAAATGTCTTTTTGGAACATACAGCCACTGTAAAATGTTTCTCACAGTAGTTGAGATAATTGTTCATTTCTGTTGCTTTGGTGGGAAGTATTCCCATCGAATTGAGTCTTAAATGCTAAAACAAAGCAAGCGCATAAGCACCATAGAAAAGCAAGCAGTGCATGGATTTCAAAAACAAAACCACAACTCTACCTCTTAGGAAAAGCTTTGTAGAAATGTGCTTAGTACAACTTGCAAAAAAATACAACTATGCCAGCATTAGCAGCCAAGAAAGGCTCATTACTTTTAAAGATGAACAGGCAGAGCCAATTTCAAATTACACTTGTTGCAGTATAACATACACAACAAATACAGAAAAAGCAAGGGATTGCATTAATCCCTGGACACCACACATGGTGCACATTTCCAAAGTGCTGTTGTGCATACAACAAAACATTCTTCTTTTATCCCATCGCAATTCAGTTGTTTGAAAGACTACCTGGTTTTGTAGGTTACTAAAACGGACAATAAGCCCCAAAGCTCTCTGCCAGTGATGATGATCTTTAGTGCAACTGAGCTTCCATATCAAATTGGGAAATTATTATTCTTCCTGGTTATGCATCACACTTCTTAAGAGAAATTCAGTGCTTTACTTGCAAAACTTTCTGTTACATTTGAGGAATTACATGCTGGGTAACATTTTCTAATACGACCTACCAAAAGAAGTTCTTTAACCTGAAGCAATGCCAATAAAATGAAAATACCTGCTTCCCCTCTGCCCTGCAGACCTACCATGGGGCATATCTTGTCGAAGCTGCACAAACTCCACAAAGCCTTATCATTTATTCTGCTTATGGATCTACCTGCATGATGACTGGCAGACCACCACCGCTGTGGTCTAAATGTTCTCCATGGCCAAAATGCCTTTTTTGTGAGTATCTCAAAGTTGAGGAGCTCAGCTTAAAGAAATTCACTGTCTGGATTTCACCCCAAACTGCTGTGCACTGGAGTCCCACTTTAGGCAAAACTCTGCGTGTTTTGGGTTGTGCAGCCAACAGCCAGACAGTAAAAAGAAATAGGAAATAATTTCTCTCAACACAAATATTTGAGGCTTTTCCATTTCCTGGAGTACCAGCCTCTTGAGAGCACACCACTTCTGCCACCCAACAGCTCACAAACACTCTCCTGCACCCCTCGGTGCCCACCCCTGCCTGGGGAGGATCTTGCAATCTGCCTGTAAAAGCAGAGCTCCGTTCCCAGCCAGAATTCCCCCAAAAGAGGCTTCAAGGAGAGAGGCTCGCTATACTGGAAGTCAGATTAGGACAACGTTCTTGTTTTTTTATCTAGTCAGTTTTATCTTATAAATAGTAACTTATTTATCACTGGTTTTATCACAATCTGTCAAACTACCCTGTATCTACTAAAAACTGCTGTAGCACTATGAAATGGAATAAGTAGAAATAATTCTAGGTTTATTACTGAAGCTAGGGTTTTGTTTACACTTAAAGGCTCAGTCTCAATTTCATAACGGTCAGAAGTCATGAGGTCATCATGGCCAGAGGCCATCAAACATGTGGCAATTAAACACTTTTAGGAAACAAGGCAAATGTAAATCAGAGATTGAAGGAGACAATTGTAGAAAACACAGTGAGTTCCTAAGGATTTCTATTTGCTCCAGAATTTTTCATCCCAGCAGGACTACAAATGCCAAAAGTTTTAATGAACACTAACAAACTATAATTCATGTCTCTATTTCATCTGCACAGCCCTACTTCGCATGAGATTTGGCAGCCGAGTCCCAGGCTTGGCACCAATCTATCGCGTGCTCCGTGTTCCGTACGCTGCTCACCATCTGTCCAAGCAAGAGCCGGAAAAGCTCCCCTGCCACAGCCCTACAGCGCTCCGAACCATACGTGCTGCTTGCAGCTGCCCGAACATGGTGGGACAGCGCGAGCACAGGCCAGTGCTGACCTGAACCAAAGAGCTGGCTGATCCATCTCGCACGTGTCCTTCAAGAGTGTGGCTGGATCGAACTGCTGCTGCACTCCTGCTGGGAAGCTGTGACATTTTATTTAATGGCTGATTACTTAAGACATTACATGTGATGAAAGGAGGACCTGTGTACCCCAAAAGGGAAGAGGGACATATGACTTTCAATGAAGTCATAATGAACCATGAAGTTATAATGGCCATCTTGCCAATTTTAAGAAATCCCTCATTAAGCATTTCATTTCACAGCATTTTTTTGTTTTCCTGGAAAATCCAACTCCAGTAAAGATTTGATGTTTCCTTTAATTTAGAACCTTATTTTGTACGGATACTACAGTGTGCTGATATACCCACATAAATAGAGGCAGAATAGACTGTGTGGGTACGCACTGCTTCTCAAGGGGCAGGGGAAAGGAAGGGAAACTCAAATCATAAGAGTTACAACCAATTGCCAAAAGGACCACCAATGTATACATGTAGACTAAAACAGTATTACGGATTTATCTGAAATGGCTTTGCCTGTGAAAGGTAGTAATAAATAATACAAACACCTAAATATATGTGTGTGTGTATGTTTTATCTGTGAAATTCACAATCCACTAACATTGCCAATTATTTTTCCCCCTTAAGAAACGGCACAAGCAAAGCACAGAAGGATGATCAATGTGTCTCATGGCCTAATGGCCAAAGCAAGACAGAGTAATGGTACTTTGGGTTTTACTCCTAGCTCTGCCACCAGCCCGCTGCGTGTCCTTGGACAAGGCTGTGGGTGCCAGTTTCCCCATCTGTAGAACACTGGGCTCCTTGGTATCAAGCTTTGAGCTGGAGACACTGGAGGAGATCTGCCCTGAGCCAACCTATCGCTAGCACAGCTGGTGCCAAGCTGGAACTGTGATGTCCATCTGGATTTTTTGTGCCCTTGCAGAATTGTCTGACAGTCTCTGTGCCCTGCTCTGCAAGGCTCCCAGCAGAAGGCGCAGTATTTTGTGGGCTGAGCAACACAGAAATGCAGAATCAGCTTGAATCTGGCGCTGCTCCCAAGCTAGAAAGCTCTCCTGAAGCCTGAATGGGTGGGGAGCAAATACATTTGCACCCAGATGGGTTTATTGGCTCTAACTCTGCATGGACCATCCCAAAATCTGCACTGCCCCCAGCACAAGCATCCAGTGTGTCCACCCTCAGCTTCCCCAGGCTCTTCACCGAGAGACTGCAGCGCTGAAAGCCCAGGCTGGCCCACCACACGCCTCAGCTCTGTGCTGCACAAAAGCAGTGAGCCTGCACCCTGCCCAGGCAAGCCAGAGACCCAGCTCATTTCTCTGCCTCCCTGCCACACAGATAAATGGCAGTGAACGTGTTATTATTTACCTCCTCCTGCTGAGCCCTACAAATGCCATCAGAGAGAGGACATATAGGTTTGAATTATTATATTGGAGGAAGGAATCTCTTTTTAGTGCCTCAGAACCCGAGTATCGTACACTACATCCAAATGTACTCTGTCAAAGCCTTCTTGCTTATTCATACCAGCGATCCCACTGAAATCAATAAGGCAGACAAGATAGGGCCTGCTGTTCCTAAGCTAGAAGCAAAGAGAATGTAATTTTCAAGGACTATATTCACTGACTACTACAAATTAGTCTCCAGTGAACCTGCGTTCATTTGAGTATTTTGTTTTATTGATGGCCTTAGAAGTTGTTAAACACCTGGCTCTGGTTACCTGAAAAGATTTAAAACAGAATATTTATGGAGAAAAATAAATGGTCATATGGATGAGTGGGGCCTTTGTGTGCTAAGAAAGTAAAAGTTTGAGCACTTACAGAACGTAGCTGCAAACCTCCTACTAACTTAAGGGCTTAAATCTGCAGGGATATGACACAGAAACTCAGCATGGCCTTACCAAGGTTTTAATCCCTTAATTTCTTCTTGCTCCCTGCACAGTTTCCTTGATCAAATTTTCAGCTTATATTTTGCACGTGTGGAGTTCCCACTCTGCTTCAATCCTTAATGAGTATCACTAAGAAAAAGAATTACTATACCAATAAAAATTGAGATTTCAAAGAAAATTACAATATGTTCTCATTAATCAACTGATTTCTAACTGACTTTTATTTGGCTTATATCTAGGTGGACTCTCAAAACACATAAAGAGTAGCCAACCCTTCCTTAAAGATCACCGTGATATAACATCACATCTTTTAGATGCTTTGAATGTCACACTTGATTCTTCATTTTAAATATTCAACAGCATGTATCTAGGAACGTTTTTCACTTTGTTATATTAACATGCTCTGACAAGCAACTATAATAAAAAGATTAACAGTTCAGCTGTGAAACAAAACTCTCAAATTCTGTCACTTCTGCCAGATGAGCAGTTATGTTTTGGCAGGTTTGGTGAGCTGCTTTGGCTTGTCCATTATCCACTCCTCCTCCTGCAACAGGAATACGAGGAGTCTTCAAAAACTACAAGAAAAGTCTGTCTATTCGCGTGACTGCGAGGAGCCTGTGCCACAAAGTCACGGGGCTCTGAAGATCTGGACTTTTGACTATTGTTTCCCCTCTTTCAGTAAAATGCAAAAGCTAAGAGCAAAACTTTGAATATTATGGAAATTTTTACTTATTTAAAACATGTAGACAGAGCCGTATAAATCACAGGGCGAGGGGACATCAGCTATTGGCATGAAAGCCAACCGTGTCCTGGGCTGCATCAAAAGAAGTGTGGCCAGCAGGTCGAGAGAGGGGATTCTGCCCCTTTACTCTGCTCTCATGAGACCCCACCTGGAGTACTGTGTCCAGCCCTGGGGCCCCCAACATAAGAAGGACGTGGATGTGTTGGAGCGGGTCCAGAGGAGGACCAGGAAGATGATCAGAGGGCTGGAGTACCTCTCCTACAAGGACAGGCTGAGGGAGTTGGGGCTGTTCAGCCTGGAGAAGAGAAGGCTCCGGAGTGACTTTAGAGCAGCCTTCCAGTACCTCATGGGGCCTACAGGAAGGATGGAGAGGGGCTTTTCACAAGGGTGTGTAGTGACAGCATAAGGGGGAAGGCTGTAAACTCAAAGAGGGCAGATTTAGATTAGATATTAGGAAGAAATTCTTCACCCTGAGGGTGGTGAAACACTGGAACAGGCTGCCCAGAGAAGCTGTGAATGCCCTCTCCCTGGCAGTGTTCAAGGCCAGGTTGGAGGGAGCTCTGAGCAACCTGGTCTGGTGGAAGATGTCCCTGCTCATGGCAGGGGGGTTGGAACCAGATGATCTCTAAGGTCCTTTCCAACCCTTACCACTCTATGACTCTATGATTCTATGATCAGCTAGGTCTGAGCCCTAAGAGTGGGTGCTCCAGAGGAGGAGGAGCAAAGATACTTGTGTTACTCTGCTTTCTTCAGTGACCTGGAAGCAAACACAAGATCCCTTGCTGACATATTCACAGGTGACAAATTGTGGCTCTGGATAGATGGTGAAGAGGACAAGCCAGTGAAAATGATGGGGATCACTGGCAAGCCGTGTCCAGCCAAATTAAGCACACTGTAATTTAGCCAAATGCCAGGCCTTTAGAGAGAAGAAAGGGAAATCTACTTGCAGGAAGGGGAATGCCTCTGCGATTCCAGAAAGGATCTGCATTATTGTGAAGAACTATACACAGCTATCTAGACACACGCGCCAGCTCCCAGTATTATCTTAGCTGTATGAAAATGCTAATTTCTTCCTTAAATTTGAATACTGAAGGGCAAGAAGAAGAAGTAGGGAAGTGTATACAGTACTTGTGAGACCTTGTGTTAGCACACAGCGTGTTTGTGTCTTGTCTTAGAAAAAAATGGAGAGAACACAGAAAACAGTTCCAAAACCTCGACTACATGGACTATATGGAAACATCTATATAGTGAGACTACAAAAATCTCAATACATTTAGTTTACAAAAAGATTGACAAGTGACTAGTTCATACAGCGTAAGCACTTCCCAAGGGAGAAAACAAACACTGGGTACTTAGAGCTTCTCTTGTCTAGCAGAGAAATTACACAAGAACAACTAATGTCTGGGAACTGAAGCCAGACAAATTCGTTTGGGAAACAAGGCATTGCTTTTGAATGCTGAGCCAAGCAATACAGCGAGTTCTCCATTTCTTTGCTTTTCAGTTGGAGGACGCCTTGGGAGAATAAGCATTGCACAGACACAAGTTCTTGGGTCTGAGAGTACCACGGTAAGCACAAGTACAGGGGATCAAATACAGTGATCTTCCATTTTATTCTGACTTTAAGGTAAATAAATTTATCCACGTAGACAGACCTTTTGCAGCTGTCAAAGACATGTAATAGTTTCCTCTAACCATCAAACACTGCAGTGCAGCAACAGGGATTCATTAGCACTAGTGACAAATTTGCTACCAACAGGTAGTGACACCATTCACAATAACCAGACATGAAAACAGTCTGCCGTCACTGCTGCTGAGGGGACAGGTTATATTAGTAAACTTTTAATATTATGCTGTGAAGGACAGCTCATTTAGCATTGTTAGTTCCTCCCTGGTGATCTTTCCCACAACGGCTCACCAGCAATGTCACGGTCTCCTCTGAACTGGATCTAGTTCTGCTCAGCAGCCCTTAAGGGGCTTCCCAAAGCTGCTCAGTTCACTCCTAGCACACCAGAAGACTTGCAGTCCTGCTCTAGATTGGCTCCATTGCCCATCAGCAACAGACATAGTACTGCCAAGTGCAGACAAAATCTACAGCATGCCACAGTAGAAAGAAAGAAATTCCAAGCCTAAAAGCTCAATAAATTACACACGGAAAACCTGCTTCAGCACTTCAGGCTGTCTGTGACAAACACTACGAAAGATCCAAAAAGCAAGACTTTTGTCTGCATATATAATGGGTAGCACCTCACTGTGTTGTGAACCCTTTTCACTCGTACCCATGTTGCTTTTGTCAATGGTTAGGGATGTTCCTAAATTACCTCTCTTCAACAATTTTAATTTCTCCAATGAAACCCTTCTGGACTTCAAGGTGATTTTACATGAGTGAAAAATCCAGGCAGATTTTGGAACAGGCCTTGAAACAAGAAACCTGTTTTTAAATGAGGCATTGCAAAAAGAGAAAAGAAATTAAATGAAACAGCATTGTCTCTGCAACATAAAACATGTTCTAATGCTCCAGCTCTGGTCATGTCTCCAAAGGCCTGTTAGCTGATTTCACTTTAATTAGCCCCATCTGAGGGAAAAAAAAAAAAACAGGAAAAAGAAGAAAAGAATTGTAACAATCTGGCATGAGAGATCTGTTAAACAAGCTACAACCTGAGAGTTTGCTTACTCATTTTGCCTTATTATTACGGACAAAACCTGAAGAAGGGAGCTGCTCAGACATGCCTTAGACATTCCCCTGTATGCTGAGCCCGCACCAGCTGCTGATAAGCAGAGCGACTGCAGTACCCGCGGTATGGCGTGCTTCCCCGTCCCAGAGCTACTGCAGCATGTGTTTTGCCACGAAATTCCTGAGGAGGGCTTGCATTCCCCTGGGTGAAGTGCCCAAACGAAGCTTCACGTGTTCCATACCAACTGCCCAAACTGCATTTCAGCGATGCACGGGCTCTGGCAGGTCAACACACGTGCCAGCTGGCAACCCCTCACACCTCAGGTGTCTAGGAAGGGTGTCACTGAGGACACCACCATCAGACCCGACAGTTTGATCTCCCACAACACACTTGTGACTGTAGCACCCNAGAGTGATGCTGAAGAATTCCTCTACTCCATGCAGCTCCTGAACCGTAAACTCTTGTGATCCTGGTCATCACTAACTGCTGGGACAACTGAATCAGATGACAAGAACCAGAAAGATGGTGCTCTGTACTAATTTGACATTTCTTCCTCTCTCCCTCAAGCAGAGCAGAATTAGCCTTTTGTTACAGAAGCCAAAGCTATACTTTATTTAACTAAAGTAAGATGAAGAGCACTCTACAGCAAATGTGACCTAGCCCTCTAAAGCAAGAGGTACTCCTTCAATACACGGTACTGTAGGCACCTGCAGACTCTCTCTGTCAAAGAAAACCTTAGCATATGAGTTTTTGGAAAGCAGGAGACTATCTATTTAAACAGAGAGGCTTCTAGTGAAATTGTAATACAAAAAAGCTGAGCTTATTTATTTTTATATAAATAGGTTTTCAAACAAGAGGTTAGTCTGCAGTCCGTGAAATGAATGAAAAGATTTTTAAGGGCTGAAGCTGGCCATCACAGAATCACAGAATAGTAGGGGTTGAAAGGGACCTCTGTGGGTCATCTAGTCCAACCCTCATCACTATCACTATCATCATTCAGTCTAGCTTCTGCTGTAGCACAATGGTAGGACCTGGAAACAGAAAACACAGCATCATTAGGGAAACTGCAACAAGAAAAGAGCTACTCCATCTTTCAGGGACTAAACCACAAGCAATGGAAGCTCGTCTTGTATCAGGGGAAGGTCGTAGCCCTGAGAAGCTGTGGGTTTGGCTGGTGGATTGTGTCAGCAAGAGCTTCTGTTTCCACGAAGTTAGCACAGGACTGCAAGGCCAGACTCCTCCTCTGCAGGGAGTCCCTCTCTTGTGGGCTCAGTCCCCACCCAGACCTCAACAACTACAGCCCATGCAGCAGCAGTAGCTGAAACCCTTATGGCGTCTCAAAGCCCTGACTGGAGATGACCATGTTTTGTATCTGAGGCCGCAAATTAGCTCTCCAGCTCCATTTGGCAAAGGACAAACACACAGGCAGCAACAGAAAGAAGCCCTGGATTTGATGCCTACCAGGGGATATAAGCATATGTTCAAGTATTTAGCAATGGACTTCAGCTCAACTTCTGTTGAACTGAGCCCTAAAACTTCAAGCTTTACTGAGTGTCACAAAGCATTGGTTTTGAAGATAGGTGATAGTCAGAACTATCCTTGCAAGCTTGTTTCACTAGGACAGAACAAGAGGATTTGACCTGAGCTGTTTCACTGGCACTAACTCACAGAGAGCAGATAAAACAACAGATGTCCGCGCAGAGCTACAAAATGACCCGTACTTCCATCACCCCTAAGCAGTGACGGGATATTAGTTTTCCTCTGGAGGAATTAGGGTAGGAATTTTTAACCCAGATGGTTAAAAAGTAGTTGGACTAAAGAAAGTGAGTTTCAGAAATTCCCGGAGTAGGCCGATAAATTTAGCAACTACCATTCAAACAGCCATTGATTTCAGCAGGATGAGAGTTAAATTCCCTAGTCGCTGCCATCATATTTTCGTCCTCATTTTCACTGCCCTCTAAAAGCTGAATCTTGCGATGTGTGCAATGGCCAGGGCAATAGTGAAAAGAGGTTCAGTGCTGTGACCTCAGATGGTCCATTATGGCAGCAGCAGGAAGGCAGGGAGGATATTTCTCTGACTTCCTTTCAACGTGCCCCTAAAGCAGTATAATTTCTTTGGCTTCAGAGGTAGCAAAGGAAAACTATTTATTAGATTGACTGCTGCTATTTCAGCTATTTATTGTTGCTGGTATAATGTCTCCACCCATTTTGTGACTTGAGTTCTTATTTATGCTTGTAAATCTGTGCTTAACATTTTACATTATTATAGAAATAAGCTTCTTTTAAATGTTCTGCTATTTTTTATTTATTTTTATCAGAACATGCAAATTCCCGCTGGCTTAGTTTCCAACTGAACGCATCAACTCCCAACCCCTTTTTGCTTCTGAAATAATGGTTTTATTGTCTGTCGCATTTTGCAAGCTGTTTTTTTCTTACAGCCTGGTCTTTTTGGGTTAGTCGTAATGTGCCATCTCAAACTGCCTTACTGGTCACTCAGGAAGACGAATTCAGCAATTACAGGATTTGTCATTAATGGGCTGAAGCACTTTTGAACCACTTCTTTAATTACATACCAGAGTTACCCAGGGCTCTGCCCTCTGCTAAGGCCAACACATTCACGCAGAAGATCACAAATAGCACCTGAATTCCTGCTGCTGAATCGTGTTGCAGGGGAAGCACGACTGACACCCAGCCACTGACTTTACCTCTCCAGCCCTGTTCACATAAGCACGGCACACGATTCTCCAACACACTGTTGTCTGGAGCACACACGAAGGCATCAGAACAGCATGACCTGGCCGACAGAATAATCAGTTTAAATCGGATTTGAGCTCCTCTCTAGCAAACGCAAAATGACTAACCGCTCTGGCGACAGCATGTGGTCCTCCACCATGTAGAAGCAGGGAAAGGGTTTATTTTAAGTGCCTTTAGGATCAGATCAAGACCACCATAGCCTGTCTTCAGGTCACCTCCTGCTTCTACTCATGCCAAGAAGGGGCAGAGCCTTACTTCCCAAGAACAGCAGGATGTTAACAAAGGAGTACCTGAAAACACCCTACATCAAAAGCTATTCTTTTTCTTCTTTTCAGCAACTTCTGAATCAAAAATGAGATTTTCAGTTCTGCCTTAAACTCTAGCAACAGGCTGCACCCCTCAGTCTCTGTCTCTGAGGGAATTATTTTTGTATAGCCTTAGCTCCCTTCTCCTTCCAGCCCTTTGAATAGCAAACCATAGTTAGTGTATATAGAAGAAATATTTTTTTCTAGCTGTTGAAGGCTGCAGTTCACCGTTTCTCTTTCTTAGGACTACTTATTTAGCAGCTCTCTTCCACCTACAGATTTCTTCTTTAAGATTATTCATATTTTTCTCTAGGGGGAATGTTTTAAGAGGAGCTGTTCTTGACAGGAGGACAAATGTTTAAGACCTAAACCCATTAGTTTTACATTCCTGGCAAGAATAAGAATTCATAGTCACCTTTTGTAAAGCAAGAACTTAAATCTGGCTTCCAACAGGTAGAAAAGATGTTAGAAAAGAAGAAAAAGCCAGGAAGGATGCTTCTTCCTCTTTAGTCTCCTTATTTATTCAAACACAGTGCGTCTCAATGCTTTTGAGATAAATTTTGGCAGCATCAAAACTCAAGCTTCCAGAATCCCTAATTTGCAAAACAGTGACGCACTACACTGACAAACTGGAATTATGGAGTGCCGCCAGCCAGCACGGTAGGAATTTATTTACATTACTCCAACATGAATTTAAATTAAGCACCACCTGATTAGGCACATCCCAGTACCCAATATTAATGCAGTGCTATTAATAACACTTATAAAGGCTTGGGCCAGCCTAATTTTAAGATTCATCATAACAAAACAGAGCATATTGAACAACTCCAGGGTGCATTCGTTAAAGTATCTGAGTGAGTTAGTACTTGGTGTTCCATTGATTTTTCCCACAGATGTCTAAATCCCTAACGTATATTGCCAAACACCATGTGGCTAATACATCCCAACACCGAGTAAAACACCAGGCACCCCGTTAGTCCTTTCAATGCAAGCAGCTGAGAGTGCCTGATTTTAAATCTGCTTGAGGAGAAAAGTTCAACACGTGCTAACAACCTGTGCTGAACAGGGATGTACTCCTGACGGAGTGTCAGGGAACCCCTATGGATACATCAGAATGCACACATAAAACGGGAGGGAAGTCAGGTCACACACGTGATCCCAGAGGAGGCGAAACAGTTCATTTGAGGGGGTTTTATGGCATTTTTGCAAAATAACAATTTTATGATGTTTTCATATATCGATGCATACTCGCTTGGGATTGCCTATGTTCTTATCCCCAAAATACGAACTGTGTCAGAAAGACAACTACTACAGGGACAAAGATCTGGCTTGACATTTGAAGGTCTTCCAAAAGAGGCAGCAAGGTGCCAGATGCCTTCCCCTCTGACTCTGTGCTAGATAGAAGAGACGAAGGAAGCTCCACTACCTTCTCTAAGCTGTCCTGTCTTCTGGGAGTCCGAGCTGAACCGAGTGATGGGCTCTGCCCTGGGAGCAGTTTGTGACTGCTGTCAGTCTTTTGTGATTACAGATGGCAAGTTCCTTTCCTGCTGACAGGATATAATGGCAAATTATTCTAACAAAGATGCAACTTCTATTTGCAAGTGCCCAGCAGTTAAAGTACCCAGTATTTTCATGTCAGAGCCACGCAGAACTGATAAGCTATCCGTAACAGTGAAGGATACATTTCAGAATAATCAGACCTAGTTTAGGACTTTCACTAGTACAAAAACATATTGCAGCGTAGCAACCAATCGGTCACTTCTTCACCTCTTCTTCCACCAACATCTTTTTAACCATCAAAATTTTTAGCACACTTCTGACTCTGGGCAGCTTTTTTACGTATTAGAAACCTGCTAGAAGAGATCCTGGATTCAGTACCTCTTCATTTGACTAAAACAGCGGTAAGAGAGCTATCTAAAGCCTCATCATATCAGCATCTGTGTCAGTCTTTGTAGTTTTTATCTCCCCAGACAACAGCCACCACTAGAAAAAGAGGATCAGGAAAGATTACATCCATTCGTTAAAGGTGACAGCTGTAAAAGAAGGTTCTTTGGACTGCAAAGACACCTCAAAGATTGGTGCACCCTAGTAATCAAGTGAGTTGCATGTTTCTCTTTAATTCTCAGCTGTTTGCAGGCTTTTTGCTTTCCTAGCACTGCATCTGACAGCTGATTGATAGAGATTCGGTGCCACTCACAATTAAAGCTGCAGGAAAACTATAAAGATCATGTTTCTTTTGATGTCTATCTCGCTCTCTGAGCTTGTAATCAAAAGCCCATTTAGTAGGTTACAAACACCTAGACAATGATGATAGCTTGCCAAAAGCTTCATATTGTTGGGATGTAGCGTAAGATGAAAGCCTGCAAGTAAGCAGGTTCAGATCCTTCTCTGTTGTACTTTACAACATGCTTAAGTGCCCTTTACGTGCACGTGCCTTGACTCTGAGAACCTACCTGGCCCGTTTGCTGTATGCTTTCCATGTCCTTGCCCTTTAAGTGGTGACAGGGTGTCAGGAGGACAGGGCAAAGAGAACCCACAGTGCCAGGCACCAGCCTGCGACTAAGATGACAGAGGCAATGCCTGGGCAGTCTGATGAAGCCCCCTCCCAGCAAACTGCCCACTGGCTCCCTTTCACTGCACCTAGACACCACAAGAGAGGAAGGAGCTGGGAGTCTGCAGACAGGCTGGGGAATGACAGCGTGGCAGGAGAACGGGGCACTTCGGGGAGCTGGTGTGTGGAGGCTGAGCTGTCAGGAAGGAAGACGAAGTCACGACTGGAATCGCTGCTGAAGAGTGGGCACAACACTGCCCTAGAGAACTTGCAAAGGTACGGAAAGGGTACAGCTGTGCGCTCGCTCTTGCCACGGAGACACGCATTTCTGACAGCGGCAGTTGCACCATTTCTAGTGTTTTCCAGAGTCCTACAGCTCTGATTTCGAGTGGCACCTGATCTCTCCCAACCCCCCCTGCAGCAGTTCCCACTTCAGCGTGCTCAAGGCAAAGTGCAACCTTCATGTGAAAGTGGGGAGACTGCGTGAGGCTCAGACACTCAAAATGTGACTGCAAAGGCGGAGACAGCCCCATGGGGGGAATGAAGAGGAGCGAGGAAAAAAAAAGCAGAGACCTAGTCCAGACCTGTGCAAGTAAAGAGGAGCTTTTTCCATCAACTTTCTCAAGAGCAGGCTCTGGCGGACAGGTGAAGGACTCGGGCTTCTGAAACCTGCTTGAAAATTTCCTACGTGCACTATTTTCCTAATTGCACTGTTTTCAACTACTTTATATTAGTCACCCTCGGATGACACATCCAAGTCTATTTTGTTTTACGATTCTCTTGGGATGACCTAATCTCATCAAAAATAGGGAGGTTGTTCATGTCTAATCAGATGGCTGTGTGATTAACTCATTCACAAGCCTTTTAAAGGCAATTTTATAAATGCATGTAAAGGCCTTTGTCTCCAAACTTGAAAAGTCTATTTCAGTGTGTGTACACAGTCAGGCTGAGTCACTCCCTTTCTGCTAGTCAGCGAAAAGACATCCTGTTATAGGACACTGAACTCTTATCTATTTGCTGGTTACATTTATAGTTCAGAAAGACTCCAATTATTTATTTATTTTTGTCCGCTGCACAGATTTAGTGCCTGGGGACAAACAAGCTAGGTGACACCAGTGTCAGGCCCGCCCAGAAACTATTTTTAAAAACCAGGCTTTTAAACCCAACTTCCTCCTGTATAGCGGAGGCAGCCCTGCACAGGAATGTCAAGAACCGGGGCGGCCTCGTTCCAAAGGGCAGGAGCTGGGGACGAACAGATGCAGAGCCCAGTTAGGCCTGGTACTGAAATATAAGAACAAAGACAAAACCTACAGCCACTTGATGTCTAGCAGATTGAATTAAAGTGTAGATTTCCTAAATCCATTTTCCATTATTATTGTTATTATTCTTTAGAAGCTGATTAGGCAATAGCAGATGTCGCCACTGTATAAATCTAGATACACATGCACAAATATTATAATTAGAAGATTTCTTAGGTCTCACTAAAAGTTGTCTACTGAGGAGTGAAAAAGAAGGTTTGCTCCAAATATTTTTTAACATTTAAATCAAAACAACTTACTACCAGAATTAAACTGTAGCTCTCCACAACAGGGATTATCTGTAGCAACAAACTCAAAAAGACCTTGACTTGCAAACATTCTGGGTGCACGGGGGGCACGCGTACTCCTTGCAATGCAGTAGCGCAGAGGTCTGTGAAGCACCACGTAGATGGAGCAGAACGAGTGTGGCACAGCTGTCACCACACTGTTTAATACTTTAGCTAATGCTGCTTCCCAAATTCAACCTCATTTCTCTAGGCGGTGGCGGTACGACTCTGCCAGGCTGCTGAGTGCTATCACGGAGCCGAGACAGCTCTGCTCTGCGTGGTGACCGCAGTTACAGCGTTCAGCATGATTCTGTATGGTGGACTACAACATAAGGGTCTGCCTCATGGTCCCGCAGCCCCAGAGCCCCACTTCGGCTGGGCAGAGGAGAGGTGGGACCAGACCTCTCGCTCTGGTGAGTTGCTCTGCATGGGCACTTCTAGGGCACTCCTAGAGAAGACCAATTTTTACACTATCTAGGAGGAGGTAGAACCTTGAAAACACCACAGTTTGGGCTTTCCGTTAACTTGCAAAAGCTTGCTGAGGAAAACTAATCTCGACCCATTCTTTCCTCTCTGTACCTAGGTTTCCTTGCAGCTCACAATGCCCCAGTGCATGCCTAGCTGATCTAATAAGGTCCTCCTAAAAGCAGACTGCCAGACAGCTCACTTCTTGTACAAGGTGGGCTTAATCTATGCTCAGCAAGCGGTGCTGCTGAAATCACACAGGGCAACTCAGTGTTCCAAGTGAAGCATGGATGCCTAAATAAATAGGGCTTTACCATTAACCCTTCAGAGAGCCCAGGTCCAAAACCCACTGAGGTCAAAAGAAAGCTCTTATGATTTTAAAAGGCATTGAGTGAGTCACCAAAAGTATTAGGCTGTTAGCTACTGTCTCAGCACTTCTACATTGGGGTATGCACAGCAGTAATAATAAAATGCTATAATATGTATTTCAGCTGTATTTACTTTAGCAGCATATCTATTTTCCAATAAAGGAACTTGTAAAAAGAAATTAGTAGAAAAGTCAGAGTGACTCCCCTCTGTTTAATAAATGTAAATTTATTTAGCACCAGTGAAATGCAGTTTGTACTACCAATATGCATGCCTAACCAAGATCCAAGAACAATTTTTAAGACCTTTCCTTACATCATCAAATTGCTGTAGAGCTGGTAGAAGAAAACTGAAAACCAAATCTCCTTATCTGGGGAGGAGGGAGAGGAGGCGGAATCCCAGAGTCGTAACAGGATAAAACCGAGACTAACCTGATACAGTTTGCAAAGAAGATGTTGTTGTGTCCCATGTAAATCTTTTAAGAGGATTTTCAAAAAGCACTTATGCAGCCTAAAGACTGTTCCATTGAAAAATCAAGGATACTCTTACTTCTACAGCAATTGGATACGCATTGAAAATCCCATCCCTCTCAACCTGTGAGTTTGTCTGATACCAGTCTGATTTTCCTTCTACTCCACAAGTCCTGACTTTCCTTTTACTATCATTAGCTAAACCCAGCTCCTGCTGAGTAGTGTACTATCACTGACTTCTGATACACGAGCTGCGTCAGCTCCTGGATGTCTACAGCTATTTTCTTTTAAAATTCCATTTCTCTTTTCGCTGAGCTGCTTCGTGCTGTTATTGTTATTCCCTTCAACAATGGAGGCAGGACTCTCTGTATCAATGCATAATAGGTTTGTTGCGATAATAAACAGTCTTTTCAAGACATTCCAGCTTCATTCAAATGAAAAGTGCTCACTTTGGAAAGACAAAACCCAAAGGTGATTATTACCTGACTTGAAAACAACAAAAAGATGAGAAACAAATTGCTCACATGGGATTCAGCTGATATTTAAAAGGTAAAAATGCAGGAAAGATTGCTGCCATTTAAAATTTTACCAGTTCTAAATGAAGTCTTAGACTTTTAAATTAAATGATGTATTTATATGCAGGAAATATCTAAGATTAATAACACGATGAAGACATCAGCTCTTGCCACAGCGATAAAAGAAAGTTTCAAATACAAACCACTGAGTGATGTTTAACTGCTTTGGAACTGATTTCAGTTTAAAAAGCTCGAGGAAGTATAACTGGATGGCAAATATCATCTGGAAGTCCACAGGCAACTCTGACCCAGGCTAATGCTCGGTGTTTACCAGGAAGGGGAAATGGACCACTCCGCTCCACGCTGCCGGACAGTCCCCTTCCCGCCCCGGGCGGTGTTTCTAACCCAGGCAAGCCCGTGTGCCGCAATACCCGCAGCCAAGCCGAGCCCTGTTCATGATGCTACTGCGAGCAGCAGCCACAAAAGGAGTACTTTCGAAAAAACAGATAATCCAGGTCAGGATTAACAACTGCTGTGTAGCTGTGGAGTTTATTCAACTAAGTACAAGGCTGTCTGCCCTCAATCCAGCTTTTAAACTGTTTTTGGCTTTTAGCCCATTTCTACTTCAAGGCTATTTTTAAGATGATTTCTCTCTCCCTTAATGAACACAAACCCTTTTCCTCATCACGAAAATTTTCTTTACATGGCTAGCAGGAACCCATGACATAACTTCCTAGTGCTACAGAAACATCCCAGAGACTAATGGGATTCGGAAATTCACATTGGCAAAGAAGGAAACATCCCCAAGTTTGTCCTTATCTGTGATCATCAGTCTGTGTAAGACATATCCTGATTTGGCTCCAGACAACAGATCCACTGGTGAGATACATCACAACTAGCACTAGCTGCTTTCTACCCTCCTCATAGGTCAGATGCTAGGACCAAGTACTTTTCTGTATACAGAACGAAAGCAAAAGTTTAAACCTGTTCTCTCCTACAGATCACCTCTGGGCTGGACCGACAGAGCTGTGCCCCAGAGCCCGGCCGGTCTCTGCCTGGCCAGCTGGATCAGAGTGGCTGGATCCAACCGCGTCTGTCCATGTTGGCCAGCCCAAAAAACAATGAGAGCAAACATAACACCTGTGAGAGGCGACTGTTCATCTGCACTGGGAAGGCTTCTAGCTTTGTCAAATCGAACAGATTTTCTGGGGAATGCCAAATGATACGTTCCTCAAATCCATGTTAACTTTCCTCTCCAAACGAGCAAGTTTTTGTTTACAAAGCTCTAATTAAAAAGAATATTTTATTTTGCTTTGCTCCCAGATACGTCTGAGTTGCTTGGATTTAAATTTTTTGTCCAGGGCACACTTTGGGCACAAAATTTCAGTTCAAAGGTTACATTTTACCCAAACTAAATGAAAACAGTGTTTTACAGTGGAAAGTGTCCAACAATCTTAGTAAGACAACCACAGCACTGCTTATAAAGCAGAAAGCCTACTACCACTTTTTAGCACCATTTAGTGAAGGTGAACACCTACAGAGTGTGTGCCAAATATGCCTGGCTGGAAAGAACTAGTAACAGAAGTATAAGATTTCTTGTTCATTCACATCTGAAAGAAAACAACCCAGGACTTAATCCAGCTCCGGGGCAGGGGGGTGGGAGGATATTCATCACTTTGTCAGGTTATGCTGGACAGTCCTTGTTCTGTGAAATGAGCCAGGACACACTCCGGTTCCCAAGGCTGAAAGCTGAGTAAATGAGCCATGTTCCATAAAACTGGTTGTGCTGCCCTCATAGACTGTAAACAAGTTTAAAAAATTTAAAGTAATGAAATTGTCCTGGTTTACAAATGCCAAACATGGACTTTAAATCAGATAGCTATGAATGTGTGATAGCCGTCTTTGCTATCAGTGAAAATGTGTTGATAAGATCAATGTTACACCAACTGTCCATACCGCATTTACAGATACCAGAAAAAAAACAACAAAACAAACCCAAACCATAGAACACACAAGAAAACTATGACGTGATTGTCATTTCCATTAAGAAAATTTGAACCTGGACCATAGGGGTCACATAGAACTGGGTTTTAGCACACACAAAGAAATGGGACTGAGGTAGGTAAGTCATGTTTTGGACTGACAGCACAAGTTATATTCCATTTGTAGCTTTCAGATAAAGGCAGATAATAAGTAATATAACGCTGCATTCATGTGAACAGGAACTGAGGTGTCTTGTGAGTAGAAATTAGGGCTCTAGATCAGGCAGCCTCAGTATTTCTGAATAGTGTCTTTGTCTTAAACTTTCAAGGTCTGAAGATTTTCTTCAGCTTTAGCATTCCCAGTGATGTTGCAATATATGGAAATAATGTGCCTCTGTGGCATGGCGGTATTTCAAAATAGGATTTCTAAATACTCTTAAGCTTTAAAAGTACTGTCTGAATACAGCACACCAACATTTTCTCTAACAGTCCTGGCACTGCCCACAAAGTACAAGAGATGCAGAAGAGGAACTTCTAATGCTCTGTGTGAAAGCAGAAACACCGATTTCAGTGGACACTGAGTTAGATCAGCTTTCTGAAAAATCTGCCCAGAGGCTCGACTGATCCACAGGATTCAGTCCTCCGGCATGCTTTCCAACATGAACCATGCATATCTCTGGGGTTTTTTTTATTTTTTGATCGAGAGTAAGCTCACATATTTACTGGTCGGATAATTATTGGTTCATCTACAAGCAGTGATTAGATATGTAAACCTAACTTGCAGCTCTAAATCACTAGGGTAAATGATTTGAAAAACAAGCAGACTATTAGTGCTGTAAACCACTGAGCTGACTGGCACATCCTGAAAGCAGTTTGCATAATGCTAATTCTTTGAAAGCAGTCATTCCTACAAGAAGCTACCACTTGGCACAACGCTAAACCCTTCTACTTTGCCTTGGGCTGTTAGCTGACTAAATGATCATTACTTCTTTGGATATAACAAATACCTCCGAGATTACCACTTAAATGTTGAAGGGAATCTATTTTGGTACAAGCAATGCAGAGAAATGTGATGGCAGTTTTCTGTAGTGTATTCATATTTCTAATTATCTTGAACACATATTTTAATGTGGTGGATATGGCCAGGATTTTTAAAAAATCAGTATTATCTGTTTGGGTTGCAATATACTTCCTCAAGCACCTGCTGCGGCTAAGGCAGTCTCTGAACTCCGGTCATTAGTTCTCACAATCTGCCACAGATCCAATGCCCCAGAGCTCACCCCAAACACACTGAAAAGATCCCATACATTGCCACAAACGTGTTCAGAAGTTGGGATGTCGGACCCTAGTCTTTGGTGCACTAGCTATAACCATTACCAGAAAACCAAGGTCAAACCTGCTCACTCCATAGGCAATGAGAAGCACGGAAGCAGCAGAATCCCTCCTATGGAGCAGGCAGAGGTTTGGCATGAGGAGGATGGCTCGTGAAGGCTGGGGGTAGTTTTATGCTCCACAGTGCACCATGCTGACTATTTGAAGAGCAGCACTCCTCCTAGTTACACACACATATATATAGCGGAGTTTTCATGGTTTCAAGTAGCCAGACCTTACTTCTTGGGTGTAGGATGCTACTTTAACTTGTAGGCTTTGTGCAGGGGTGATGGCATGGCAGAGTGCATAGGAAAAGTCTGTCTTTCTCTCAGCCCCTCATTACAAGGAAGGTCAGGATTTAGCCTTCCTCAATTTGAATATAGGTCTCAAATACCTAAAACATCAAAATCTCTTTCTGGATTAAATCAAACTGATATCTCTCTTTCTCAACTAATGCTACTAATGACTTCCGTCAATTTCACATTAAGATAAATACTTAAAGACACTATGATATATCAAATCTGCAAGCATTTTGCACCTTGTTAAAATGAGATCAAAGTGACACATCAGTAGTTTGCCTTTGTCTTTTCTCATTATAGCCACAATGTTTTGTTACTTGTCACATCAGCTCACTGAAACATCGATGTCGTCAGTAGCTAATGGTTAATACAGTTGATTCCTTGAAAGTCATTCAGCATTTGTTAGTTTCTATTGTTCCTTCAGGCTAATAAAATATGGCAGCTAAGACAAGCACAATTATCCCGTGAGCTGGCTGCACTTCTAATTTCACAGTCTTTCTGTGCCTTTTCCTTCAAGAAGTCTTTGTCAGACATTGCAGATGACTCAAAGAGAGTTTGAGAAAGCTATCGTCCCCTTCCCCAAGGAATTTCATTGTCTGTGGATCAGGCTGTACCAAGTCAGAGATCTGGGCCCAGGTCCTCAGCAGGAATCTCAGCTCTAGCACACCTCTCCTGGCAGCAAGGGCACTGGAGCAGTGGAGCAGCTATGTCCTAGTTCCAATGAAATGCTATGAATACGGGTCCAAAGGCTTCCTCATCTTCTTATGGGCATCAAAAGTGTGCCTGAGCAAAGGAAACCACCGCGTCGGGTTGTGATCTTTGGCCTCCTGGAACAGCTGCTGAGCTGCAGCTGTTTTGCAACTGGCTGAGACTGGAGCTCATTTTTTCAGAGTGGCTTCATCTCACTAACACTGATACCATCAGTACTACTCTGTCATCTTAAAATGTGTTTAGCATAAAAAAGAAAATAGTCAGAGCCATGAAGCAATTGTTCCCTCCTCTAAAACAACTCCTTAGAGTTTGGGAAGGATTATTAGAAATTCAACACTTGCATGAAACCTGCAGCAATTTTCTATGAAAGCATAACAACTATTTTTACCAATGTCATAAACTATTCAAAATAATATGGATTACCACCAAATCCCTTTACAACTCTGCTCTCTGAAGTGCCAAATCTCCAGGGAGACACACATACCATATTATCTACCACTTTCATGCAAAACACTGGAAAATAAATGCCAGAGAAGAGAACAGGAACTATGTAATTAACAGTCACTGTGAAGTGAATGGGAGAAGTAGTCAAATGAGGGGTGGCAGCTGGGCATACTCAAAGTTTCCACTTAGTTTTGAAATAAGCAATGAGCTTTTTATTTATAGGACAAAATTCTGACTTGTGTTGCAATAACCTGAGGGTTGACCTCAGCCCCACTGGTGTCAAAGGGGCTGTCTTTTCTTCAGTAAGTGCCTTGCCTTGCAGAAGCAGAGAGGTGCCCAGTGAGAAATACATCGTCTCTGAGCAGGCAAGGCACCGAGCATGCATCAAAAACTGCTAACACTCGGCAGACTCTTCCATATAGCCCCGTATGCTGCACCCATCCACCCCCTGAACCTATCTGAATTTTGGGGGATTCTGCCAGAATAATAGTGACTGAATCTGACTTACTACATGGCAAAGCAGGAAATTACACTGTTAAAAAAAGAATGATGCAAACTAGGGTATCGCTAAATAACTAACACCCAAGCTTTGCTCTAATAAATCTGTGTATTACTCAACCCACTAAGCAGAAGCAAAACTGCATGTGTTCAACACCTCCTTCCCATTATTGTCCAGAAAAATAACTTAGAAATGCAGTTTTACTGAGTTCTGATGGTACGAGAGATATCTCTTTCATGATCTGTTGGAGTGTAATATACATGACAAATAACACTGTGTCCGTTTGTAAAGAGCTTAGAAAAGAGTTAGTGGCTAAGATTATACCGAGGGATTCTAACTTCTGCCTTTATGGAGCATAACAGGGTTAGGCACCGTGGCATCTCAGCCACTCAGAACTATGACAGCGACACAATGTATGGGATGAAATCAAACCAGGAGATTTTTCAGATAGAATCAAACTGGGACAACTGAAACAAAAGCAAAAAAATCAGCAAACACCTGCAGAAAAGCTGCCTAACAGTATTCTAAACCGCATGAAACAGATGTGATGAGATTTGATTTTTAAAGTATTTGCAGGAAAGACTTCTATATTTAAATCCAATGGAAGTCTTTCATGCAGCAGCCTATAATAATTTCCCTTAGGCACGGAGGGGCATATCTGCTGTAAGCACAAGTATTCACTAGTTCAGAAGAAGTACATATCTATTTTCCAACCATTACTTGTAGCAAAGCCTTATTTTAAAAGACAACTATTTTTCTCATGCTGCTATAGTATGAAGCTCAGTGATGCCGAGTTATGTAATAGGGGACTGCAAAAGCAGAAGTCTGTATTTAGAAATACAGATAATCTATTCAATACAGATAATTCAAGGAGTAATAGTTCAATTCTCTAAATCCATGTCTCATCAGCATTTAAAGACTTGCCAGAAAATAAAGCCAGCATCACTTTCTTCCACCAGGAGCTGGTTCAAAGCATGCTTGGAAGCAGAGGGCATCCAGAGCAGGGTGCAATGAAGTTTGCAAATTCCTCTCCTTTGTTCATATATTGATGTGCTGTGGCACAGATCATATGCCAATAGTTTTCCAACGGTTTCTTTATAGCCAGACATTTACTCTTAAATACCCCTGTCTTTACAGGTGAGAATTCTGCCTCTGCCCAGCTCTGCCCCTGATACGCTGCCTGAAGGGGATGGGAAAGTGGGCAGCAGGGTGTGGGAGCTGATTTTGGCACAAGCTTTCCCTGGGGAGCATGGATGGACTCCATCGTTTGGTTTAAAATCCTCCTCCTTTCCCTTTAGCTCTCCTCTGGACTATCAGCTGCTCTGGAATGATCTCTCTCCCTCAAACAAAACTACCCATACAGCAAAACCCATCCAATCCAATACCCCTCCCCCAAGTCTTTTGAAATCTCCGAGCTCAAAGCAATACGGGAATCCGACATCCCCAATGGACCTCTTTTCCCCACACCATCACATTTCCAAAGGAAATTTAAAAATCCTTTTCCAGAAAAGCTCATGCAGCAACAGCCCACTTCCAGCTTTGTAACTACAGAACTGAAATGGGGCAAACTGTGTCCAGAATTTCTCATTTAATTGAACATTAATATCAGTTGAGAATAACCACGCACTCCTATTGCGCTATCCCTGTCCCTTATTTGAGTTGAAGTTCAATGAAAGCATTTGCACTTTCCACTTGCCACTTCTAAAGATCATGCAAGCTGGCTGCGGGGAAGCACAAAGGGGAACCTTCCAATTACTTCTGAGTGAGGATGATACAGATGAGACCGTAAATAATACCAGAGCTATTGAAATGACCTGACAGGACAGTAAGATTTATTTCATAGTTTATCTGATAACTTTGTAAGACGATGGAATGAAGCTTGAACGTTCAATGTAATCCCTTCCTCCCTTTTTTACTGAGTCAGTAGATGTTTAAAGAAATTTATGTAGCTGTTTGAAAGTCAGAATTTTTAATAAGTGACACAGAAAAAGAGATTACAGTGAGAAAAAGATGCAGATAACACAATACTGTACATAAGAAAACAATGGCTTTGCAGTGACTTTCCCTGTGAAGGCAGAGGGACAGAAGTTATTTTTTGCGATTTATCCACACAGTTTCCTTAAGCACTATCTGCTTTTGACTAAAGGAGGAAAAAAAAATAAAAAATAGAAGGCCAGGTAGGGAACTTCAGTGTGGAAATGCAACAGATGGATGCAGAACCTTCCAGGGGCACGACATACATATATGAATATCTGCATGTGAGACAGCGACCAGGTACACTCAGGCCGTGTATGCTGACTGCCCATCTGTCCAAACGCAGAATTCTGTTGCTCAGCTGTCCACATGGAGACACAGACAGTGAAGTGAAACGCTTCCATTAGTACCAGCTTTTTCCTTGACTTCTCCAGGGCCAGTATTTTGCCTTGAACACCAAATTCATAGCCTAAATCAAGGTGAGGATAGCACCTGAGAGAGTTTCCTGAACTCTTACACAAAATGTTTTCAGGCTTGTGGGCACCTCCACTTAGAAAGGTATTTCTCATTCTGAATCTTGACTTTTTTTCTCCAGTTAGGAGATGATTTTTGAAATGGTTAAAAAGCTGAGTTCATAGTATCTCTCTCATTCACTTCAGATTTACTGTTGATAGCTAATTAAAAACTCATCTCAGATTTAAACAAATGGAGAATAATTTAGATTTAAATCTTGTGTAACTGTAGTTTTAAACACTTACTTGCAAGCAAAATGCCATATATATGCAGAAATCTGTTCCTAAGCTTCTGCATGAAGCAGAAACAGCAACAATTCATCTCTAAAGGACAGCTAAAATATGCACTGCTTTGAATTCTCTCAGTGTTGGGCACAAGGGATTGGTGAAGAGAATCAAGTGCCTTATGCTGCCTGGTTGTATGCATCAGATGGATAACAATAAAATAGAAAACAAAATCATTTAGAACCCTTTAAGGACCATATGCTCAACTTCACAGGCAATAATCAACGATAACTGTAATACCACACGATTCAAGGCAAAGAACTGGAGAGCTAATCCGTGCTCATTAGGAAGCGAGCTGCATAACCCAACCCTACAAACTCTTGCAGCAGAGCTTGTGGATTCCTGAAGATACACACGTATGTATAAACTCATCCCTCTCCATGCACCCAATACCGATTAATTGAAACAGTCATACATGCTTGCCAGTAAATACGTAACGGAAGCAGAGTCAGGGTCTGCTGTGAGTTTCAAAGTAATCCTGCCAGGTTTCAGGGAGTGGCAAGCGTGGGTGCCAGTGTTTGAATGTAACTGTAGGAAATTATTCTGACTTTAATAAAACATATACATCTGAGTAAATGGCCAGGAGAAGTGACATATCCTGTTTACGTACCTCACTTTTAGGACAGCTCTCCTGGGGCTGGATGCTAGGTAGAGACATTTCTTAATTCTCTCCCTTTTTCTTGTCTGTCTTTCCTTTTTTTTTTTTTTTTAAAAAAAAAGATCCTTTCTTCTCCCCGAGGACCTTTTCGTTTTTCTTTTCTTCTCACTGATGGGCGATGACTCTTTCTGTAAACTTTCCGTTTTTCTTCTCCTATCTTTCTGCCATTTCCTTTTCTCTTTTTCCCCCAGACAGCTTTTTCCTTCCTTCTCTTCAACCCCTACCCCACATCTTATTGTATTTCCTCATATCTCTCACTTTCTTTCTCTCCTGCTGTTACATCACTCTGATTTCACTACCTTTTATAGGCCATTCATCTCAGAATAGTTAAATTATACCAAAGAGACCCTCTGCAGAACCCTTCCTGGAGTCCCTGGAAAAGGACAAATCCCCCAACCCCATCATTTTCACAACTTTTAAAACATCATCATGATTTTTTGAGACATTTAGACGTTTTAATGCTAGTATTATGAATTCTTCATGCGAATCAAAGCCTACTTATTCTCTGAGTAGCATGTGGAAAGCTGACAACTCATATAGGTAAACAGAGTGGTGCTAGAAGAAGCGAACAGAACTACAGTTATGAAGGTCCCTGAAGAACATACGGTTGACTAAGCATTGTCTTTGTGGTTGGAGCTGCAGGTTATATTTAAATGAAATTCCTTTCAAGACTGTTAAACATTTGATTTTTACATGATTATTAAGCTTTAATCCCCATCACTGGTTCTTCCTTTTTTGGGCTGGGAGAATTCCACAACTCATGGGCAATACAGCAAGGATGTAGGATGTTCTAGGTCTACATAACAGCATAATTGCTCTAATTTATTCTTAATAACGACATCTCGGTCCTAATGAACTTTTGTCTGAATACCCAATGACAGCACACTGCAGGCAAAGGGACAAGTTGTCTGAATAGGGCAATAGCTCTGCTGAAGTTTCCATCATTTTCTCCAATGGATGGGAATGCTGGGAAGAGTAGAGGACTGGTTGGAAAACCAGCAACTCACCTTGGGCAAAGTTCAATGAACCAATTTTATTGGCTTCAAGTAACAGCCCTGGATAGAACACCAGGTCCAGATTTAACGATTTCCCTGGCAGTTTGCCATACCTTTGAAAATTTGGCTCTCGACCTCTTAGAAATGGAGAAAAAGCATATCGCCTCCAGAGACATGAAAGACTGGTATCACTACTACATGTTAAAAAAGCCACAGCCCCAAACGCAACAATGAGAAGTCAAGGAACTAAATGAGGAAAAAGCAGGTAAAAATCTACGAGCATTTGTTTTCATTTCATCAGGGTATCTCAGCAGCTGAAGTTGCAGATGATAGTAACACCACCAGGCACAATGAACACATCCGTTCCAGGCGCAGCTATTTATGAACTCATCTTTCAGGTAATATAGAACCAAACTTCAGATTTACTAAACAGGATACGGCTTTATAGGCTCCTAGGCATACCACAAGATCTATATATTACCTTTTATCTTGTAAGAGGCAGAATCAGACCACGCACCTCCATTTCCTTGGGAATAGCTCATTTCCTTGAGAATAGCTCAAGCAATTTCTCTTTTTAGACTCCTTCCTTCATAAAATACAGAACGGTGGAAAAAAAGCAGGTTATTCTGAACACTAGAAACAGCTAACTTTCACAGTCTATTTTCTTCTCCTACATTAAGATGATTCAAAATGGAATTTGCTAGCAGAAAATCAGACCTAACTGCATTACAACAACAATTTCTGGAATCAAATCCCTCTTTGCAGGCATTTAGGCATATGTAACTAGAGCTTAGTCTTTATTTATAGAGAAATAAAACCAGAAATAGAGTCAGCACATAAAAAGCAAGCATAATCTGATATTTGTTTTGTGTAAACTCAGACCATCAAAAGGTGTTATTAAAACTATATGTTACCTCAGAATCTTCATGTGCAAGCACAGACAACCACCGCTAAGAACAAGAAACTACCTTGGAATATAAGATACCTTTATATTAGTGTAACTATATAGCAGGGAGTGCACTGGCATAACTATTTAAAACAAACAAACAAACAAACAATCCAAAACCTTATTAAATCACATCTTTGCCATGCAGGTGCATCTTCAAGATTTCCAGCTATTACAAGTTAGCGTGAAGCAAACAAAACTGGAGGTCTAAGAGATGTTTTGAGGCAGGAGTCCTACGGTATATGAGCCTTGTTTTGTTGTGGACTAAGACAATCGCTCAGCTTCTGGGGTCTACATCTCAAACATACTCTGGTTTGACCTGTTAGCAGAAACAGGTCATTTTAGCCTGAATTAGGCTATTTTCTCTCCTGTACTGTTCCTCTACAGAGGGTACTTGTTAATAATGGAGCATCCCCACAGAATTAACAATTTTAGACTAGAAATTTCACTCAGGCTATGTACCGAAGCCCAGATCCCATTGACTTTGAAAGGGCTACGGATGCTCAAAACATCTTGAAAATCAAGTCACTTGCATAGCTACAGGCTCAAAAGCTTAACACCGGGCTTCCAGCTTCCTTGGCTACGACAGAGGCAGAAGGGCCCACTGATCTCCCACTGTGAACTCCCTCATTAAACAAGCCACAGGACAAGTTCAGACTGCAGAGTGTCTTGAATCGGACAAAGCTCAATTCTTGACATAAGAATCAACACTGATGGAGAGCCACAGGCTGATGAAATTGCTGTGCTGCTTTATTACCTTCCCTGGTAAAAGCATAAGTCTAGTGTAAGCTCATCTAGCATCAACACACAGTAATCAGATCTTGTTATACACTTCAGCTTAACAAATACAAGAACTCTCCACCACCGAATTTCAATTCCCTCTATACGTAATTCACAGACTAAGCTATCTGGCACTCTGTCGAACGTGGCAGACAGAGTTCCTAGACCTTTTACTCTTCCCAGTTCTTTAGCCTTCTTATGGGTCTCCTTTGACTGCTCTCCATGTACTCAGCTTCCCTGAAGTGCCAACAGCCAGACCTGCAAACTGCACTGCTGTAAGGATCCCTTCAAGATGCCAGATACAGAAATATCATTTCTCCAGTCCACATGAGGGCAGTCCCTAGGGATTGTATTGACCCTTCTGGTCACAGTAGCACTCTCAAAGCGCTTCACAAGCAGCCTCCATCTTTTTCATTGCCTGTACTCTTATGTGCACGACTAATTGAGCTCTAGTGAAATGCCTGTTGTCTGGTACATCCATGTTACTAAGTAACGTACTGTCTCCACTTCAGTGGTAACTCAGGAGCAAAGTCTTCTTCACTAATGGCTTCTGAGGCTTTTATTAACGTGTTCTCTAACTTTTCCCAATTCTTAGCCACAATTTTCACGTCCTACAAACTGATTTACCACCTCACTTCTGTCAACACTAAATGTGGCTCCTTTAAAGCCGCTATTAGTCATCTTAATTTTGTCACAGGCAATACAACGGAAACTTTGCAACAAAATTGATATTAAAAAGAATTTCTCAGAGCAACAAAGTATCACAGTGCTATTTACCATTTGGATGACTATGGTTTTGGAAGAGCAGAAACCAGGGGCTCTATCTTCTGTCTTTCTCGCATTCTCCACCCAAACTTCTCTTGGCTGAGCAGAGTAAGCACAAAATACCAGTCGATGCTTCTGTGGAGCTGAGATCCACATGGAAGGGGAGCAGCAGCTACTGAAACAGAGCTGGCGATCGCTGACACCATCCAGATGTTGCACGACGGTCAGACTAAACAATACTCTGGAGACTTACCATAAATCAAGTTCTCTGGGCAATGGGAGCAGAGGCCTGGGTACGGCAGGACTGTGGCATAAGATGAAATATAGCCACCACAATGTTATGATAGCATCAGTGACAAATAGAGCTGATATCACGAGTATTTCTCATGTTTAGAAGGCTTTTTCATCCATTTGGGCTTTATACATATCATGTGGAAACAAGATTGCCAAATCATAGGCCTCTACATCTACTTAAACTCAACTAGCTTTTAGTGCTCTGGTCTATTCCTCTTTGCCGCTTAGGATGAAGCTAACGTATAAATCCCCTGCTAAGGATGTAGTACTTCAGCAGGATGTTTTATTGCTGGCAAAGTGTGATTTCCAGCTTGCCGCCATGGGAATGAAATGCAACACAATGGAACAGCTCCCTCAGTCCTTAACTTAATAGAGAAAGCCTTCCCAACAAGTCATCCTCTTCCCCACTGTAAAACCGTGGTCTGCAGAGACACCACCGTGTTCCCCATCCTGTGCTTTCACGGCTACAGCACCAATCCATACGCATCCATCAGAAACGGCTTCTAGGTTCTCAGCAGCAGCAAATGCTACTTTTGACTGACAGCTCCTCCTCCCCTCATCTGCTCTTAAATAGATTACAAACATGGATTTTGATGCTCCCATCATGCAAATTATTCCCACCAAATTTCTATTCTGTCAACTAGGCTGAATTTAAGCCCATAAATGTGCCATTGTCATACTTGTTGTTTATTAGCCAGGTTCCTTTTATGGGTGTGTAAGCATTTAAAAAAAAACAAAAAACAAAGCCTTTACATCCCCTGATGGCTTGATTAATTTTGTTCTTGGCATCTTGATTTTTCTCTAAATGAGTGCTCTTTTGTTCCCTTTCCACCTTCCTCATTTGTTGCTATTTTAATGCCTACTACTTCATTCATTCATCTTGGACTGGGGCTTATGAAGTCGCTGGATATGAGAAGGCCTCTGAGCCTCAAATTTCTACTGTTGTGGGGCTGTGCTTTGAAATCAGCTGCCTGGAATCCATTTGCATGAGGAAAACGCACATCTCTGGAACACATTTACCACAGGGAACCCAGAGGAGCTGCTCAGACAGAGCTTCCGGATGTGCTCAAAGTGATTGCGCCAGGACATATCGCATGAGGACACAACCTCAGCATTAGGCTGCTCGTAATTTCAGAGGCTGCAAGTTAGCATGCCTTAGAAAGTTACTCCAATTAGTGGGACATGGTAAGTGGCAATACATGCATTTTCAGTTGTTTACCAATGTGAAAGTTTAAATAAACTATCCTTAAGTAAAAAATCCCAATAAAACAAACAAACAAACAAACCACAAAAAACATCACAAACAGCACTGCAGGAGGAAAAAGTAAAATTTCTGCTTGCTAAAATTCACTATCTCTAGAAATGGCTCAGGGCACAGAATGTCTCCATGCCCACAAAAAGCAAAAGGACAAACCCACAAAGTTGTGCGGGCCTTCCTTTTTTTTTTTTTTTAATAAAACACATGGAATCACAAGACAGGCTGTGGAGTTCAAACACCTTCACCGCACTGAAACTTGCCAGAGTCAATTAATACTAGAAGACACGGGGCGGGGAGAAAAAAAGAAAAAAAAAAAAATCCCAACTGAGAAATATACAGGGACAATATCGTGAAGGAATACTTGGAACTCAGGCCTGACTCTCTGGGCACCAGTCAATGTTCTATTAATGTGCGAGTCTCTCTTATTTTTTTAAATTCTCATTGAAAACACAACCGGACAACAAAAATCCATGACGCTTTACGCATCACACCAAATGCTTTTATTTTCTCAAGGTTAAATGTACTAAGATTGGCTGACACAGAACAATGAGTGAATGTCAAGGAAATAAGCAGAAAGGAAAATCTCTGAGTTTTTGGTGGTGCAATTGTGTTTTCTCTTTGTGAACATCCGAGAGAAGCACTTATTCATATTCTGACTGGGAAAAGGCAACTGAAACAGGTGGTCTATTACGAGATCCATTAAACAAGAGATTTATGCATTACATATCCATCTTGAGGCAATTAGGCTGATCATTTTTTTCCTCTTTTATGGCTTCATTGAAAACTTCTGGCAATAAAGCAATTAAAAAGTAACTATCCAAGCATTTATCTACGATATCAAAGACAACCAGCCTTTCTTTTATCAGAAAAGAGCTGCTTCACTTTCCATCCTTAGAACGTACAAATTTAGAGGCAACATTCACTGTTAAGACACTGACATAATGCTGCCATTGTCCAAAGTCTGAATGGTGAATGATGGGGTATGGACTTGCTAAATCATTGTTTGCTTTCTATTTTGGAAAATGATTCTTTGAAGTTTGACTTTAATCTCACGAGACACAGGAACAGCAAGAGAGAAACGAAGTGGCAATAAAATTGATCTCAAAGTAACCTCCTTGCTGCACATGCTGCAAGGGCACCGGTAGCTTTGGGTTTCTACAGGCACTGTCCTCATATCTGAGCACAAAATCTGCAAGGAACAATGCTTTTCAAAACTCAAGTTGATGTGACATATGGAGTTAGTCAGACGTTAAAACATGAAAGGATGGCTCCAGCGATACAATGCAGGTGCCACACAAAGCTGTCTTTTTAGAGGTGCTTCCCATGAATGGTGGAAGCCAGTCCGCAACACCGGCCAAGGGGCCCCACAGCCTTCTCTCCCCGGTGAGGAGGTGACAGAGAAGGGTTTTGTAGACTGTAGATCTCATAGTCCTCCACAAAAAAAAAAAAAAAAAAAAAAAAAAAAAAAAAA